>Ga0208946_1000002_pt1 | contig 65185 bp, 76 predicted proteins | sample AOAMet2_C49A8_80_2_FD_188075 | JGI IMG/M metagenome (GOLD analysis project Ga0208946, IMG submission 188075) | Ammonia-oxidizing marine microbial communities from Monterey Bay, California, USA - C0912_C49A8_80 (SPAdes) | ecosystem: Environmental > Aquatic > Marine > Intertidal zone | place...
CCCCAAATGTTTAGCATTATTGAAATATCAGCATACGTTTGTGGCATAAATTCAACAATTAATCTGAATAATCCATATGCACCAATTCCAATCATTGCTGGAGAAAGAAGTGCACTAATTGGCGTTGGAGCCGCACCGTGGGCATAAGGCAACCAAATGTGGAATACAAATGCTGCAAGTTTGACACCTAATCCTAGGATTATAGCAACAGCAGACACTACCAGAATGTCAGGATCGATTTCTGCTTCACTAATATCTACAAAATCAAAACTTCCAACACTTAGACCAATAGCCAAGAAACCAAGTAATAGAACAACGGCTCCAACGTGAGTCCAGAACAAGAATTGTAAAGCAATTCTACGTCTGTTTCCATCTCCATAGAAGGCAATTAAGAAAAATGATGGTATGAGCATAACCTCAAAGAATATATAAAATTCAATTAGGTTTGTAGCCAAAACTGTTCCAAGCATTCCCATTGCAAAAACTAGGAACATTGCAAAGTAGAGACCAGATTGACGGTTGACGTATGTCTTTAGTGCAACAGAGTCAACTAGTGCAGTTGTTTGTCCATCAGTAGATGTACTTTGATGATAATGTTCTTTGAATAGTTCTTCAAACTTGTGAACCATGTATGGTTTTGAGTATAATACAAGAACAGTACAAAGTACGTAAATGATAATTGCAAATGGAGTAGCAAGTCCATCAAGTACAAAACCAAATTCTCCGAACATTGTAGTCCATGGATAATGTTCTTCGTATGTTCCACCAAGTGCCGCACTAATCAGTATGACAGTACAGTAAAGAAGTAGACCAAATGTGAACCATGTTGCGTGCGTAGGACCATAGTTTCTTCCAATTAGATATGCAACCGGAGACAATAACAGTGGTAAAAATACCGCCTGTAAAAGAACAAAGTCCATTAACCTTTCAAGCTCCTAAAGTCTGCAATATCGATGTTTTTGTACATACGATATGCTACGATGATTAATGCAAGGCCAACTGCAACTTCTGCTGCAGCGATTGCGATTGAGAATAGTGCAAGTGTTTGTCCACCGCTATGTGGCATGAATCTAGCAAATGCAACAAGATTCAGATTTGCAGCGTTGACAATAATTTCAACTGCAAATAACATTCTAATCGCATTACGTTTTACTGCTAAACCATAAATTCCAATACCCAACATTGCAATTGATACTAATACAAATTCAATTAACTCATTACTCATTTTCTATTGTATCCTCCCTTCTTGCCAAAACTAACGCTCCCATAACAGAGCCTGCTAAAATTAAAGCCATCATGATTAATGCAGGCCAATAATATGTGAGAAAGTCTCCTCCAATTTCTCTAAAGTCAACAGGATCAGAATCCGTGGTAATTGTTTTAATTCCAGAATCCATAATGATAGCGCCTAATGCAAGAATCACAATCAACATTAGGCCAATTCCAGCAAGCTTTCTTTTCGGGTCCTCAATTTTTTTGAAAATTAATTCTCTTTTTACAAGCATTACAGTGAATAAAATAAGAACCGCAATGGAACCCACATAAACGGCTAATTGGAACATTGCAACAAATGGCGAGTCCAACATCACATAGAAAGCAGCAACACCACCAAGTGTTCCCATTAAAGCAATTGAACCATAAACTAGTGAACGCATTTCAAGTGCTGCAATTGCAGAACCAATAGTTAGTACGGATATAGCTAAGAACAGAGCATCAGCCATGTCTGGCACCCCGTTTATCAATAATGAGTTCCGAATCCTGCTGAACTTGTGGTTTTACCTGTAGTTGTGCAGGAGTATAGATTAAACCCTCTTTGGTGAATGATGATAATTCATAGTCATTTGACATGTATAATGCATAGAAAGGACATGCATCAACACATAATCCACAAAAGACACACTTTCCATAGTCAATTTGTGGCATAATTGATTTTTTGTTATGTCCCCAAGTATCTGGAACTTTAACCATTGCGATTGCTTCTGCAACACCTTCACATGCAATTGAACATAGATTACATCCAGTGCAATGATCATGAAATAGCATGTGACGACCTTTGAGACCAGCAATAGCTACACCCGAAGCTGGGTCAAATTGATATCCATCACCAACAAATTTCAATTTTTGTTCAGGATATCTCAGAGTGAAACGTTTTATTGCTAGATGTTTAATTCCAGAGTTTAATGCTTTGATAATTCCAGTTGCAGTTCCCATTACAAAATTCCTCCAGGTCCTATAACTCCAGCATACACCAATCCGAGTGCAATAAAGATGTTAACGAAGGATAAACCAATTAGTTTGTACCAACCAATGTGTAACAACATATCAATTCTGATTCTTGGGAATACACCTCTTGGCAAAAGTATGAAGAAGATTACTCCAACTGTTTTTAGTACAAACCAGATAACACCACTAATCAATAACTGCCCGCTCGTGTACATCAGTTCACCCTGCTGCTGCAGCACCCATTCATTTGGATCTTTATCAAATAATGGCAAACCAGGTGTAGCAACTGTCAAAATTGGATCACCAGCATAGTTTGGAATTGGTATACCCTCAGTGATTAATTCAGTCTCTAATGGAGGCCAGAATACTGGACCAGTCCATCCGCCTAAGAAAATTATTACAAATAATGCTGCAAATGCATAAAGTTTGAGATAGGAACCAAGTTGTACCAATCCATACATCATACCAGAAAATTCAGTTAACCATCCTGCAACAATTTCACTTTCTGCTTCTGGAAGATCAAATGGAATTCGTTCAAGTTCAGCTAGCATTGCAATAAAGAATACAATTGCACCAATTGGCATGAAGATGATCCATGGGAAGCTGCTTTGTGATTCAACAATCTCACTAAGATTCAGAGTTCCAGTCAGAATTACAACTCCAAGAAGTGACAAGATGAGAGGAATTTCAAATGATACCATTTGGTGCAATGCTCTAATTCCACCAATGAATGGAAACTTGCTGTTAGCAGACCAAGCAGAAAGGATTGTAATGATTGGGAAGAATCCAATTACAGCAAATACTGCAAGGAGACCAACATCCAAGTCTGCTACAACCCAGCCTCCAGGTGCAACAGGGATTAATGCTACAAATGCTGCTGCTGCCCCAACAAACAACACCGGTGCAGCCCAGAATAATGGTTTGTCAGCCTTTGCAGGAATAATAATTTCTTTTGATATTAGTTTCAGGCCATCTCCTGCTAATTGTAAAATACCCTCAATTTTTCCACAGTAAAATGGACCTACACGAAGTTGTAGTTTAGCCAACATTTTTCTTTCAACAAAAATTGTTCCAGCAGCTATCAATGCTGCAAATCCAAATCCAGGAAATGCTGCAATTCTAAATAAGTCAGAGTAAAGAAGTGTCTTGATTAATGGAATCTGCATTGTTGGGTTGAACAACCAAGTAAATGCTAAGTATGCAGTCAATATTTCGCCATCAATTATAGGTAATGGCAAGAAAAAGAGTGCAATTTGAATTGCCGGAATTCCCGCTAATGTGACAAGTGTTATTATCCAAAATAAATTATCAAAAATTCCTTTAAGGAAATATCCAAGTCGGAATTTTGGTGCAATAACTGACATTTATCGGTCAGCCTCCACTGGCCAGTAGTTTAAACTCCAGTAAACTGCCGGCATGTTTCCAAGTTTTTCGCCTTTAAGTAAATATGGTAATGCAATTAGATTTCTAAAAGAACCAACGCTTAATTTTAGACGATATGGTTCTGGTTTACTTTTTGAGATTATATGACACCCTGCTGCACCTCTTCCACTTTCAACTCTACGATACACTTCCTCATCTTTGCCTTTTGGATTTGGTTTTAATTTTGTTCTAATTGAACCAGACTTTGGCATCTTCTCTAATGCTTGTCGTATAATATTACAACTCTCTATCATGTCAAGCCATGGAATTTTGGAACGTGCGTATGAATCACCTGCTTTTAGTACGTTTGTGTGTACATCAAGGTCATCATAAACATCATATGGTTCTTTGACTCTAACATCATAATCAACACCACTTGCACGTAGAACAGAACCAGTTGTACCTAAACGAATTGCATCTTCTCTAGATAGTACGCCAGTATCCTCTGTTCGTGCTTTTAAGATTGGATTATCATAGAAGACGTCAGCATATTCTTTGATACGTTTTTCAAAGTAGTTGACTTGTCGTAAACAGACATCTTCAAAGTTTGCAGGTACATCGTTTCTGACGCCACCTGGAATAAAATATGAATGAGTTACTCTAGCACCAGTTATTTTTTCCATTAAATCAATTAAAAGTTCCCTGTCACCTGCAGGCCACATGAACATTGTGGAGTGACCAAGAAATATTCCATATATTGCAAGCCAATACTGAATGTAAATACATCTGTTTAGCTCAGCCGTAATTACTCTAATGTATTTTGCACGTTCTGTAACCTCGATACCTACTAAATCCTCAACACCTAAAACGTAAGGATATAAAATATTACAAGAATCGTGGATTACAGGTCTTTCTAAATGAGGAATATTTAAAATATAATTTCTTGCTTCAGCCATCTTTTCTTCACCACGATGAACATAGCCAGGATCTGGATCAGCATCAACAATGTAATCACCATCAATTCTTACGATAATTCTCATATGTCCAGAACCTGGGTGTTGTGGACCTACATTGAGAGTCATTATACGGTCGTCTACTTGGTCAACTTGTAGACCAGGAGGCATTTGTTTAGTTGGGATTAGTTTGTCAGTCATTTTATCTTCCTTTATTTGTAAAGTCCTTTCTTAGTGGAGGTAAATCAGCCCAGTCTTCAGGCAGTAATAAACGTCGATTATCAGGATGTCCTTCAAAGTAAACACCGAGCATTTCAAATATTTCACGTTCATGAAATTCAACACTGTAAAATATTTCTCTCAGACTAGATAATTTTGTAGAATCATTTCCTGGATTTGGATTTTCTTCACGTGGAACTCTAGTTGCAAGAGCTAAGACCTGCTTTGAATAAGCAGGATCTGTGTAAGAGCCCAAGTGGTATATGACACCAATCTCTTTGTCTTCAGGGAAATCAACTCCAGTAACAGATTCTGCATGATCAAATGGAGTGTTATCTTTGATAAATTTAGCGACATCTACAATTTTTTCTTTTTTCACATTTACTCTAGTTCTATTTTCTTTGATGTATTCTACTTCAACATCATCAGAAAAGTGATTTGTGATTTGATCAATAAAAGATTTTTCAAAGGAAGGTGCAGAAGCTTCGACTTTTTCTGGGGGCGTAGCTTTTGGTGGCGGTGTTGTTTCAGCTGTACTCATAATTTTTTACCTATCTAGCCTTCATCCTTTTGATTTTTTCTTGCAACAACATGCATCCTTGAATCAAGGTCTCAGGTCTAGGAGGACAACCAGGAACATACACATCAACTGGAAGAATTCCATCAATTCCAGGTAGCACATTGTATGAATCAAAATACAAACCACCAGTAATTGCACATGCCCCCATGGCAATCACATATTTTGGTTCTGGCATTTGATCATAGACTAGTCTTAGTCTTGGTGCCATTTTTCGTGTAATTGTTCCTTGTACTACGACAAGATCACACTGTCGTAATGATCCAAAAGCTTCGATGATACCGAATCTTTCTACGTCGTATCGAGGACTTGATGCTGCTCCAAATTCAACACTACAACATGCTGTTTCAATGTGTACAGGCCACAAAGACCACATTCTACCCCAGTTGATTGCCATTCCTAATGGTTGATCAACTGCTTTGTACAAAATGTCGCCAAGTTTTCCAACAAACACATTTGCGTTTTGTGGTGTTATGAGTTCTTTTAGCAACTTAGTCCCTCACCTTGATAGTTGTAACTAGTATTTAGAATTACCATATGTCTTTCCTCTTTGATAGGTTTAGCGCAAATGCCATTGCAGCAAACATAATTCCTAAAAAGGCAATAATTGGTAAAGTTGCAGTCCGTGGTAGATCTAAAAGTGAGCTACCCCAAGCATACAAGAAAATTGCCATAACATCAAAGATGACAAACATCAAGACGTATGCATAATATTGCATCATGAAATGGGTACGGCCAGCACCAGATGGAACTTGACCACATTCCATTGGAAGTGTTTTAACAGGATTTGGTTGTTTTTTGTTCTCTGGAGAGATCATTCTAGATATGATTAAAGCAGGAATCATGGCAGCACACGCAAAACCAAACATGAGTAATACATTACTGTATGATGCTACACTCTCGCCAACCAAGTTAAACCGACTCCCTTCGTTGAAAATATAAAGCTATAGAGAATTTTTTCGATCTAAAATTGATTTTTTCCAAAGTCCTCTAAATTGATATACGACAAAAAATGAGCATCCCTATGGCAGTTAACGTTGGAGATCAAGCACCAAAATTTGAGTTAGTTGATGGAGATCTAAAATTCAGATCATTAGATGAATTTAAAGGCAAAAAAGTTGTTATCTCATTTTTTGTTGCAGCAAGTTCCCCAGTATGTGAAGTTGAACTTTGTACATTTAGAGATTCATTAAATGATATTTCAGAATTAGGTGCACAAGTAATTGCAATCAGTAATGATGGACCATTTGCAAATAAGGCATTTGCAGAAAAAAATAATTATAATTTTCCAATACTAGGAGATTATACAAGTAAAACAATCAAAGATTACGATATTTTATTACAAGATTTATTGCATGTAAAAGATTACAATGCTGCAAAACGTTCAGTCTTCATTTTAGATGAAGAACACAAAGTAATTTGGAAATGGGTTTCTGAAGATCCATTAAAAGAACCAGATTATAGTGAAATAATGAATGTGCTAAAATCAAACTAGTTATTCGATTTCAGCAATAATATCATTTTTGTTAACAGAGTTTCCTTCTTTAATTTTGATGGCTTTAACAAGACCGTCTTTATGCGATTTTACTGAGACTTGCATCTTCATTGATTCTAAAACACATACTACATCTCCTTTCTTTACTTCAGTACCTTCTTCCGCATTAATTGATACTACCTTTCCAGGAATTTGACTACGTAAATTCAATTGTGCATTTCCAGTTTCAGCACCACCAGAATTTTGATAAACAATTTTATCTAAATGAGAATTCATATTTACTGTAAGTTCTGAACCATCAACAATAAATTTCATTTCAGATGTTTGATTGTCAAGGTATCTTACAGTATGAAATTGATTATCAAGAACAAATTCCATGACACCAGAGTTTATGTTTAAAATTTTTAAAATATGTTCAGAATCTTTAATTTTAACACGGTATTCATCTTGAGATATTTTTTCAAGTATCTCTCCATCAACTATTTCATCTGAATCTTGTACTTTGTATTTCATCTTTATACGCCATCCATCTTGTTTTTCCAATTTTGATTGGCTGAGTTTTGTGATTGGATTTTACTCTTGTAGAATTCAGAGTGCATTAATGCAGAAGCTATAGCAGGAATTTGTTTATCTTTTCTATCTTGTACAAGGTCTTTTTCTAATCTTTCAATCATTTCAAATCTTTTTAAAAAGTCAGTTGATAATTGGCCATTTTTATATTCTTCAGAATTTAGAATTGTTTTGTATAATGGAATTGATGTTTCAACACCTTGAATGTAAAAGTCATCTAATGCATTAAGCATTCGTAATCTTGATTCATCAAATGTTTGTCCCCATGTAATCAATTTTGCCATTAGTGAATCATAAAATGGTGAAACGGTTGCTCCAGAATATAGATACGTATCACATCTTACACCAGGTCCAGAAGGAATTGTTACGATAGGAACAGGTCCGGTAGATGGAGCAAAGTCTAAGAATGTGTCTTCAGCATTAATTCTGCATTCAATTGCATAACCATTCATTTTAAGTTCAGATTGTTTGAATGGAATTGGTTCACCATTTGCAATATCCAATTGTAATTTTACAAGATCTAAACCAGAAACAAATTCTGTAATTGGATGCTCTACTTGTAATCTAGCATTAATTTCAATGAAATAAAATTCACCATTATCAGCTCTTAGAAATTCAGCAGTTCCAAGATTAGTATAACCAACTGCATGTGCTGCATTTACAACTAATTCACCAACTCTTGCTCTAGTTTCTTCATCCATGATTGGAGAAGGAGTTTGTTCGATTAATTTTTGGTTTCGTCTTTGAATAGAACATTCTCTTTCAAATATATGAACAGCATTACCATGAGTGTCTCTAGCAAACTGATATTCAATATGTCGTGTTTTTTCTAGGAATTTTTCTACAAGAATTGCAGATTTTCCAACTGCTGCAATAGATTCTCCAGTTACTGATTCAAAGCCTTCACGTAATTCTTTATCATTAGTTACAATTCTAATTCCACGACCACCACCACCGTAGACAGATTTTAACATTACAGGATAACCAATATCATTTGCAATTTTTTCTGCATCGTCTTCATCTTTTACTAAACCAGGACTTCCTGGAACAGTTGGAACTTTGGCTTCAAGCATTGCTGCTTTACAACGCATCTTGTCACCACAAAGATCCATTGATTTACCAGATGGTCCGATGAAGTTAATTTTGTTTTTTTCACATAGTTCTGCAAAGTCAGAGTTTTCAGACAAGAATCCATAACCTGGGTGGATCGCATCTGCACCAGATGATAAAATTACATCAAGAATTTTTTCTTGGTTTAGATAACTTTTTGCAGGTGCTGCCTCACCAATGTGAAATGCCTCGGTGGCATTTTTGACATGTAATGAATTTCTATCCTCGTCAGAATAAACAGCAACAGTTTTGATTCCAAGAGCTTTACATGTCTTCATGACACGTAAAGCAATTTCTCCTCTATTAGCAACTAGTACTTTTTCAATCATTTTACTCACAGGTTGATATTTCCATGTTTTCGAGGAAGTTGTTTTTCACGTTTGTTTACGAGCATTTCTAATGCTTTGATGAGCATTGGTCTAGTTTCTGCAGGATCGATTACAGTATCTATTGTACCATTTGATGCCGCAACGTAAGGATTAGCAAATTTTCCTGTAAATTCATCGACTAATTTCTTTTTTAATTCTTCAGGATTATCTGAATTTGCTAATTCTTTTCTATTCATAATTTTTACAGCACCTTCAGAGCCAAGGACTGCTATTTGTGCAGTTGGCCATGCGTAATTAACATCAGTTCTTAGATTTTTACTTGACATTGCGATGTATGCACCACCATATGCCTTTCCAATAACAACTGTAATTTTTGGAACTGTAGCTTCACAATAAGAGTATAGTAATTTGCTTCCATGTCTAATGATTCCGTTGTGTTCCTGATTTGAACCTGGCATGTAACCTGGAGTGTCAACTAGAGTAATAATTGGAATTCCATAACAATCACAGAAACGAATGAAACGTGATGCTTTGTTTGACGAATCAATATCTAATGCACCAGCTAAAAACATTGGTTGGTTTGCTACAATTCCTACAGTTTTACCATTCATTCTGCCAAATCCAACTACAACGTTTTGTGCAAATAGTTCATGAATCTCAAAGAATTTGTTATCATCTAAAATTGAATGTATAATTTCTTTCATGTCATATGGCTGTAAAGCATCATCTGGTAGAATGTTTATCAAATTATTATCTAATCTATTAGGATCATCAGATGTTTCAATAGAAGGTGGAGCTTCAGAATTATTCTGCGGAATGTAAGAGAGTAATGTTTTGATATAATCCATGCACTCATACTCATTTTTAGCTACAAAGTGTGCAACACCACTCTTTGTTCCATGAGTCATAGCACCACCTAGTTCGTCAAATGATATTTCTTCTCCAAGAACTGTCTTAACAACATCAGGACCAGTTACAAACATGGTTCCAACTTTGTCAACCATTATAACAAAATCAGTCATTGCAGGAGAATAAACAGCACCACCTGCAGAAGGACCAATACTTGCAGTGATTTGTGGAACGACACCAGATGCCAATTGATTATGATAAAAGATATCTGCAAAACCATCTAGACTTAAAATTCCTTCTTGAATTCTTGCACCACCAGAATCAGCAATTCCAACTATTGGACAACCATTTCGTGTAGCATGATCCATTAATTTAGTAATTTTTTTGGCTCCCATCTGACTAAGCGTTCCACCTAAAACAGTGAAATCATATGCAAAAACGTAAACCTGACGACCATTAATTTTTCCATATCCACCAACTACACCATCAGTAAAAAATTTCTTTTTCTGCATATCATAATCATGATAATGATGAGTAGCCATAGCATCTAGTTCAACAAATGTTCCTTCATCACAAAGCAAATCAATTCTTTCTCTAGCAGTTAGTTTGCCCTTGTCATGTTGGGACTTAATTCTATCTTGACCTCCACCCTGAAGTGAAGTCTTTTTGTTATTCAGATATTCATTTAGTTTATCAGAATGCATGTCCGCGATTTCTTGCCTTAGATATCATATATTAATTTAAGTCAATCAAAATTGAATTTCACTGATTTTTGAGATTCAGTAACGAGAACTTAGTTTTAAGAGATTTTTGGTATGTTAGATATGAGTTTCCCAGACCTTCACATTTTTTACAAATGCATAATTGTGAAACAATAGAACGATCGCAGTCATCTTGAAATTCGCACTGCGAACAACCAGCAGAGCCATCACATATTAGACATTTGAGATCTTCAGTCTCAACACATTTTTCATGTTTTACTCCAAGACCTTTTGACCAAAGACCGATTTCATTTACGTTGATTTTTTCATTACAGATCATACATGTACCTTCAAATTTCATTGCAATTTTTCGCCAGCTCATTGTAACAATTCAATCTCCTTTTCAATTAATTCCTCATATGTTTCCTCAAATTCTAATTCAATGGAATCATTTTTCTTTAATATTAAGAGCAATGGAAAGAAAAATGTTGCAAACGTACTATTTGATACATGCAGTTTTTTAGATAATGTTGAACTAATTGCTTTAATTTTTGCTCCATCCCATCGCAATCTATTCAACAAAGGCCAAGAAAGATTATACTTAGTGTATCTAGCAGAAGAATCTTTTTCATAAAGTGACAATAAGATTGAATCAAGATATCTCAGTAGTCTCCAGTTTTGTGTTTTCATTATTTTTCCATAAAGTAAATCAGCTTTCGAAATAATTTCTAGTGATTTAGATATTTTTTCTGTAGATAGATTACTAGTTATAATACTTGAATAAAACGCATTAATTTTTTCTCTAGGGTCGATTCTTAAAGAAAATAATACAACTCTTGCCTCATCTAATGATTGTGATTTGAAAAATGCGTTTAAACCATCCTCTACATTGAGAGATTCAAATGATTTTTCAGTATTAGGTTCAAATCCAGTAACTAATGCTTGTGCAGAATTTATCATAGAACGAATATCACCTTTTGAATCAGTGATAAGTTTTACAAATCTACCAGGATTGATTTTTGCTTTTTCTTTTTCTAGGATCATATTGAGATACAATTTGAGAAATCGAGGTGATAAAGGACTAATTTGTAGAGTTTTTACAACTTTTTTGATTTTTTTCATTTTGTCAGAGGAATCATAATTCCCAGCAAGTACAATTGGAACTGTTGGTTCTTTTAAGATGTTAATGAGTGCTTCAACACCTCCAAAATCAGAACGTCCATGAATTCCATCTACTTCATCAATGAATATCATAGGTTCACCAAGAACAGTTTGATTTCCAAGTACAGGAGTTAGTATCTCTTGAATATTTTTTTTATTTCTTACATCACTTGCATTAAGACTAATCATATCATATCCAAATTGTTTTCCTGCAAGAAAACACATAGTTGTTTTTCCAATTCCAGGAGGACCAATCAATAAGAGAGGTTTTGTGCCTTTCTTCCATTTTCCAAACCACTCAACAAATTGTTTTCTAGCATCTTCATTTCCAACCATATCAAAAATATTTTGAGGTCTATATTTTTCGGACCACATCATTTGTATCACTTAGTAGGAAGGTTTTGAGCCAAATCTGACCAAATATTTTGCTCTTGCAGCTTTTTGTACCAGAATAGATTATAATGCTCAACAGTCAGGAATAAAAATTCTAAGAATTTTCTATGTGAGAATTCATCTGGAAGTTTTTCAAGTGCGGCTCTAGCATCATTTAGGTATGATTCACTATGTTTCATTGTTTCTTCAAATCCACTTTTTACATCATTCATTTTGAGAGAATAAAAAAGTGGCCAAGATGGAATTTTTGCTGCTTTATCTCTAATGCTATCTTCAATTTCATTTCCACATCCAACTGATTCAGCTGCTTTTGCCATTCCAGTGTAAAAGATGTCAGCTAATGGTGCACGAGCTAGTGCCATATTTCTGCCTGCAGTACCCATCACAGAACGGTATTTTTTATAACTTTCAATTAATTCTTCTTCAGTAATTGATGTAGGTTTGTCTTTTAATTTTGTATCAAGATATTGACCAATTCTTGCTTGCTTAAATCCTTCTTCAAATTCTTTTAGTACATCTTCACCACCTTTTGAAATTTTTTCTCTAGCAAGTTTTAGAATATATGGATTCATTAATTTGTAATCATCTAAATACTCCAAATCTTCATCTTTGTCAACGATTCTATCCATTGGCTCACTAAGATCTATTGCAATTATGTGACCATCGACAATATCTTCTCGCATTGTAGTACTCTTATCATCTTTGAAATAATCTGTTGATGCATCAAAAAGACCATTGAATACAGGAAATGTCATTTTTACAAAATTTGAGTTTAGAATTCTAAGAACTCGATCATGTAATGTATCAAAATCTTCAAGTTTAGATTTTATAGGATCAATTTCAGAAGCATTTAAGATAATTTCTGTAGAACCAACTTCTTCTGCAAATTTTTGTTGTGTTGTATTAGGAGAATCATCAGACTTTATTTGATCAAAGAGATTTTTTGCAAATCTCTTAGCAAACTCAGGAAATGTGTTTTCTGCTTCTTCTTTATAATGATTGAACTGTTTGAATCCTTTTGATTTGAATAAACCTTGCTTTATGATTTGTTTTCCAGGTTTGGTTCCCATCAAAGCACTTTTGCTAAAAATTGATTCATCTTTTCCACTCACAAAAAGTTGTTAACAAATTGCTATTTATGCGTTCAAAGAACTAAATCATAGTCGTCTAAACTCTGCAGCACCTTTTTCTGTAATTTTTAGTTGTATTGATTTTCCAAAAGGACCACTTTTTTCTACTGGCATCATGAATCGTTTTTTCTCAAGATCTTGTAAAATAGTATCTAAATTATTTGTTGAAAGATTTGCTCTTTTTTGAAGTTCTTCAAATTTTGAAATATTTGTCATTAGTAAACCAAGCACAATTTTTTCTTTAGACCAATTTTTTGTTGAGAATTCTTCTTTACGTGGTGATTCTTGGAAATTATCAGGAGAAGATTCTTGGAAATTATCAGGAGAAGATTCTTGGAAATTATCAGGAGAAGATTCTTGGAAGAAATTTCTGCGAGGACTTTCAGGACGAGCGGATATATTTTGTTTAAGACCAGCACGTTTCAATACTCTAGGAAGTATTCTGGCGAGTGGTATGATCAGAAATATGAGTAAATAGATCCAAGAATAATTTTCTTCCATGTTATATCATTCCAATTCGAAAGTAATAATGTATGTGTTGGTCTTCTATTGGGATTGTGAAAAAACACGATATTCACCTATAATAGAATTACATTTGTGACATGTATATTGGCCTCTCTCAATGAGGATTAGTCCATTAGCAACAGGTTCATTTGGTTTTTCTTCTATCTGTATTTTAGTTGGTCCATCAAATTCAGAGTCACAAGTTTTGCAGAAATGTTTCAACATTTTTTCTAGATCAAGTTTCTCAAGTGATGCCAAGAAATGTTTGTCTATGTTTGGGACAAGTTTTGATTTTGAAACTTCTTCATCAGTAAGTTCGGCACTAACCCATCCACCCGAACCTTGTAACTCTATTGTCGTCATAATAATTCATTTTTTTATGCGTGAATAAAGAGGTTTTGAAAAAAAAATGAAAATGTTATTCAACTTAAATTATCCACAAATTGGAAAATTATGATGGATACAAATCAAATTCTCAAAGAAGCATCAAGAAGAATTTACGAGGCTGTGAAAGATATGGCAGGTACTGAAAAGGCTGCAGGGAATTTTGGAAGAGGCGCTGGAGGAGATATTTCAAGAAATATCGACATTACTGCGGAAAACACTGTTTTAGATTATCTAAAAGAGATTAATTTTGAATGTGTAGTGTTAGGAGAAGAATGCGGTCGTGTAGAATTATCAGATAAACCAAAGGGTTTTGTCATCATGGATGCAATTGATGGTTCTGCAAATGCAGTTAGAGGAGTTCCATTTTTCTGCTCATCGTTAGCATTTGCAACAGAAAATAGACTAAGTTCAATAACAGATGGTGTAATTACAAATCTTTCAACAGGTCAAATGTATTCAGCATCACAAGGAAAGGGGTCATTTCTCGATGAGAAACAAATTTCGGTTCACAAAGATGTTCCATTATACAAAATAGTTGGAGTAAATATTTCAGGTGCCTCACAAGAAATAATGAAAAAATTACAACCAGTTATTCAGAATCATAGTCATCTAAGACACTTTGGTGCAAATGCATTAGAAATGGCAATGTTTGCACAAGGATTAATTGATATCTTCATTGACTTGAGAAATAAGATAAGGATTCAAGACATTGCAGCAGGATACATTATTGTTAAAGAAGCAGGAGGTTTACTTTTAGATGAAAAATTTAACACATTAGATGCAGACTTGAGTTATGAAACAAGAGTTTCTTTTGTGGCAGCTGCTAATCAGGAAATTTTAGACGATATATTTCCAAGAGAAAAGTAAATTTTATCCGTATGATTCGTATTTGACTTCAAATGTTCCATCTTCATGTGGATTATCTCTATTAACAAATCCTCTATCAGAAACATAATCCATTACTCCATCAATTGTTCCTTGATAACCACAAATGTAGATTCTAGTATTCTCAGGAGTTACTTTTTCTCCAACTAATTCATCTAATGGAGAAACACCTTGAGCATTTGCTTTGAAAAATGATTCTACACGTCCAGTATGACCGGTCCAAGATCTGTTAAAGTATTCTTTAGGTCTACTAATTGCAGCGCGGTAAATAAAGTTCCATTTATCAGGCCCTCTCTCTTTACTTTCATTTTGAAGGTCAGTAAGTAGACGTTTGTAACTTAATTCATCTACGTAACTTGCTCCATGTAAAACAACAACTTGTCTTTTATCATTTGTTTCATGAAAGTGATTTGCAAAAGCAATGAATGGTGCAAGACCGGTTCCACCTCCAACACAAACAATTCTTCTGTTATCAGGTTGTCCATTAAGAAGTTTATCTTCAATAATCAAATCTTCACCAGTAGGATCACCAAGCAATACTTCATCTCCAACACTAAGATAGAATAATTCAGTAGTAACACGACCAGGTAGTGGTTTTCTAACCCATCTAATTACAAATTCATAATAATCTCTATTTTCAGCATGAGATACAAGAGAATATGCACGTTTAATGATTTTATTTTCTGCTGCTACTGGTAAACCAATTGTAAGGAATTGACCAGTTCGGTATTTTGGCATTCCATTTACAGGAACAATTCTAATTATAACTAAATCTTCTTTTAATAATTCAGTATAGATGATCTTTGCTTTTGTATCAGCCATGCAAGAAACCTTCTTGATTTAGATAAATGTATTTCTCTTAAAATTTAGAAAGAACTCTTTTTATATAGAAAATGTATCCTCAAAAATTAAGACAATGACAAAACTAACATGCATGGATTATGGTTTTGATTGTCCATATGTAATAGAGGGTGAAGTTGAGCAGGTTATTGAAGAATTTGGGAAACATACAACCGAAGAACATGGAATAGAATATTCCACAGAAGCTTTGACACAATTCATTTTAAGACAACAAGGTTAATTGTAAAAAAATTAGATTCTTTTCATTGAAGCAGATAAAATTGGTAATTCTTTTGAGATGATTTTCTCAACAGCAGGAACTATACCAGATTTTAGTTTAGTATTTTCTTCATAGATTTCTGCAACTTGATCCCTGAATAGTAATTTAATTCCAGGTAGTTCCATAATACTTTCTTCAACAGCTCTTGGTTCAGATAAATCTAAAATTAGTGTTCCTTTCTTCTTTTCTTGCATTACTAGCTTGATTCTTTCAAGATCAATCACGAAATAATCAGCAGTTGTTGCTACTATAATTATATTAAATTTATCAAATCCTGCAAGCACATCTGCAAATTCCATTGGAGTTCCTCCTAAGATTTGTGAAAAGTTTGTAGAGCGGTCTATAGTTTTACTAGTTACTTGAAAAGGGATTTGTTTTTGACCTAATGTTTTTGCAACCATTGCAGCAGATTCGCCTGTACCGATGAGTAAGACTTTCTTTTTTGCGTCTAACCCAACTTTTTCTTCTATTAGATTTAGTGCTATATCTCCCAGAGATACAACATCCTTACTTATTTCAGTTGAATCTCTAATTGAACTTGCAAGTCTAATTACACTATCAAATAATTTATTAAGAATTTTTCCTGAAGCACCAGATTTTTTTGAGTCTTCTAGAGATTTTTTAATTTCATCATAGACTTCTTGTTTTCCTACAACTACAGAATCTAATCCACAAGCTAATCGTAATAGATGAAGGTAAACATCATCATCTTTGAAAACTTCAAGAGTTTGATCAAAATGATCAATATCAATTTGCTCTATGCTAGAATTATTTTGCCAGGTTTCTTTCATTTGATTAATTATCAAACCTTTTCCTTCAGGTCGTCTTGCATCAGTAGAATCATCATTTTCAAGATTACTAACAGTAAAAATTTCAACTCTACTTGATGTTTGGATTATGATACATTCATCAACACCGGGAATTTTTTTGAAAGCATCATATGCAGCATTTATGTCGTTGAATGCAAATCGTGAAAGAGAATGTAATGGTACATTTTTGAAAGTAACGCGCGCATTCAAGACATCAAATTTAACTTTATTCAACATATATCACCAAAATATCAATCTCGTAATTTTGTTCGTCCATCTTTAGCAGTTCTGAAAACATTCATTCCAAGATAATAATTGTCATGTAATGAATCTAGGTATGTAAGGTCTTGTTCAATTTTTGCAATATCTTCAGGTAAAGATTCAGGATCATTTCTAAGACGTTCTAGTTTTACTTGTAATTCATCGCCTAGAACAGTAATTCCAGTTTCATAATTAGAAGTTCCACCATAGCGTTCATCTAAAATATTTTGAGGATCGTAGTTAGGAGTTGTATCTTCATAATTGAGAGCTTTTCTTGTAATGTCATCTTTTTCGTCTTCAGATAAGATAGGTTTAGGAAATCGATCTTCTTTATCTAAGAAAAATTCTGGTTCACCCATAGCTCTTCTAAATATAATCTCAGTTTTTCGTTTGTTAGAAAAGTCCGGACCTTTTGGCGCTTCAGATTTTACTTCTTCTGCAATTGCTTTGAATTCATCTTCAGCAGCCTTTGCTGCAGCTTCTTTCAATTTTTTTGCTTTTGCAATTGCTTTTTCTGCAGCTTCTTCTGCTTTTTGAGCAGCTTGTGCTGCAGCTTCTGCATCAATAGATGCTTTAGCAGATTTTTGACCATCTTCTTTTTTTGGTTCTTCAGATGCTTTTGGAATTTCCTTTACTTTAGAGGTATTCTTGTCGTCAGACATCGACTTTTCTGTGAAATTGCCCGATTTTAATATTATTGTATCACATAGTTTTGAATCCTCTGCGATCAAACAATCTTAATTTTAAGAAAGAAATGGCGCCCTCGGCGGGATTTGAACCCGCGTCTCAGCCGTGACAGGGCCGAATTCTAGACCGGGCTATACTACAAGGGCAGTATTTACAAGAAAAAGAATTGCTGGTTTTAAAGTTTCCATTTTAACTTTCAAACTAGTAAAAGACTAAATTATACAATAATGGAAAAATTCGCATGGGTCTATAGCGCAGCCAGGTAGCGCACCGCCCTTTTAAGGCGGCTGTCGTGGGTTCGAATCCCACTAGACCCGCGTTATTTTGTAAGTGTTTTAACGCGTTTTTCTAATAAAGTTAAAGATTTTTTCACACTATCATTTTGAGTTTTGATATGTTTTTTCAGTGTTATAATTTTGCGAGTTCTTTGCCCAATCATTCGTTTTTGTTCTGATATTCCAGATGAGCCTTTTGATTTTCGTTGTTTAAGAGATGAAATGACAGTGGTTTTTTGAATTAGTTCAAAGAGTTTTGATGGTTTCATCTCTTTAATTCCAAGAGATTCAATATCATCTAGATCCAGATCAGAGAGTATCTTTTTTGAATTGTGTGAAAGTTGGACAAGATTACCAACTATATTGTGTGCAGTACGAAATGGAATTTTTTCAAGGACCAAATTTTCAGCCAAATCCAATGCAATTAAAAATCCCTCTTCTGTTGCTTTTTGCATTTTTTCTTGATTAACTGTAAGTTCAGAGAGCATTGAGTTTATTATAATTAGTGCAGTGATGGATGTTTTTGATGTCGACCAGATTGAGGATTTGATTTGCTGTAAGTCTCGACTATATCCAGAAGTAAGTCCTTTGGTGGTAGTTAGGATAGATGTCAAATGTCCAATAACCTGTGATGTCTTTCCACGTGTAAGTTCTAAAATGTCTGGATTTTTCTTTTGTGGCATTACACTTGAAGGAGATGTAAAATCATCAGATAATTCAATAAATGAAAATTCAGTAGATGACCAGATGATAAAGTCCTCAGACAGTCTACTTAGGTTTGTCATCATGATTGCAGAATTTGCAACATATTCTGCTACAAAGTCACGTGTACTTGTAGCATCAATTGAGTTTTCAATAAGAGATGGAAACCCAAGCATTTTTGCAGTACTGTCTCTATCAATTGGTAAACTAGTTCCACCTACAGGACCTGCACCTAAAGGGCTTTGATTAACGCGTGTGTATAATGACATGAATCTATCTAAATCACGTAATAATGAATCAGCATAAGACAAAAGATAATGAGAAAATACTCCAACTTGAGCTTGTTGAAGATGGGTGTAAAGAGGCATTATTGATTTAGTATTTTCTTGTGCTGTTTTTAGTATAGTAGAGATTGTTTCAAGTAGACATTGCAGTAGTATGTTAATGTCATCACGAATTTTTAATCTAATGTCAAGTGCAACTTGATCATTTCGTGAACGTGCAGTATGCATTTTTCCACCATTTTCAAGTCCAGTTTTCTTGATTACTAGTGATTCTATCAGTTCATGAATATCTTCAGGTTCAAAATCAGGTTGTGATATGTTTCCTCCCTTCAATTCTTCGAGTGCAATCAGGATTTTTTTTACTTCGATTTTTGTTAGGAGTTTATTTTCATATAACATGATAACATGGGCTTCACTTCCAATAATATCATAAAATGCAATATCTGAATCATCTTTAATAGATGAAACATAACTTAGTGTGATATCATCAAGATTTTTTCCCAGTCTAGAACGATACATCAACTTGGATTCAAAATCGCTATATATAGCAACTACGGATTTAATTCAATGACACAGGATGTTAAACAGCTACGAGTGAAAATCTTCGATGAATTATCACAGATTGTAGATCCAGAAATTAATACAACAATTACAGAATTGGAATTAATTGATGAAGTAGACATTAGTGAATCAAACGTGAAGGTAGATTTGCATCTAACAAGTCCATTTTGCCCAGCAGTATTTGGATTTAAGATTGCACAAGATATTCATGATAATCTATTAAGTATACAAGGAATTGATGATGTAAAGGTCAATGTCTCAAATCACTTCATGGCTGAACAAATTAATAATCAAGTAAATAACAGCCCAAACCCTCACAAAAAAGATTAGTCTCTAATTCCTAAAAGATATCCTCTCAAGAGTTGAATTCCCATTGCAGGGTCAACTCCCTTTGGACAAACTTGACTGCATGAACCAGCAAAATGACATCTCCATATTCCATGAGATTCGTCTATAACTTTGAGTCGTTTGTTTTTTCCTTTGTCTCTGTCATCAGCGATGTATCTGTAGGCTTGAGCTAATGCTTGAGGACCAACAAATGTTGTATCCATTGCCATAGTTGGGCATGCAGAGTTACACAAACCACATTTGATACAACTAGAAAATTGAATATATTTTTCGACATTTTCAGGGCTTTGTAAAAATTCTCTCATTCCACTTTCAGGGTCAATTTCAGAATCATCTCTAATTACATATGGCATGACCTTTTTGTGATTGTTTATCATTCGTTCAAAGCCGACAGCCAAATCACGAACCACAGGGAAATTATCCATTGGTTCTACAGTAATAGTATCAGAATCTAATTCAGAAATTTTTGTAAAACATGCTAAAGCAGGTTTACCATTAATTTTCATTCCACAAGAACCGCATGATGCTTGTCTACAGGAATATCTAATTCCAACAGAGTGATCTAAATGTGATTTTACATCCAGTAAAGCATCCAAAACAGTTGTCCATTTTTCAATAGGAACAACATAATCATCAAATCTCTCTTCAGAGTTTACATTAGGATTACTACGTTTAATTTTTAATTTTACAGATTTAGTTGATGAGACAACAGTTTGAGAACGTTCTTCTGATAATTTAGGATGAAGTGTTGCCATCATACCATTCCCATGCTTGTCATAATTATAGTTCGTGAGCCATATGCAATTAATCCTGCCATTGCTGCAAGACAGCCAATTGTAACAGCCTTTTCATATGTTGGACCTTGATTCATTTCCAGTAAAATTACTCTTAAGCCATTAAATCCATGAACAGAAATTAAGATTAACAATAATTCAAGTAATAGTGCATACCCTACACTTTCATAATTTGCAATTACATTTTCATATGCTAATGATTCATGAAAATCTTGAGTTAGCCTCATCAGTATGTGAACAACTGTCAAGGATAACGCGCCTATGGCAGTACCATAATGAATTTTCATTATGATGCTTTCTCGTAATACCATCATGCGAACATCACCGCCATTCCATACCACATTGCAAGAGCCGCCATACCCAATGTTGCATAGATACATGCTTTACCTTTCATATTGATTGATTGTGGTTTGTATGGATAATCAGGTCTCTCTGCTTTACCAATACCATAACCCATTTGTGCAATCATCAATCTAATTCCATTTCCAGTATGAAAGACACACATTCCAATAACTAATGCCAAAAAGAGATGACCTTCAGTAGTTTGTGTCATTTCTAATGATTTATCCCAAACAGCTTTTCCATCTAATATGTGACTTGTTTCCCAAATGTGACCTATGAAATATGCTAAGAGACCAAGACCTGTTAAACGCATTAAAAGCCAAGCTAATCTTTCGATACCAAATTTTCCAATCTTTCCAGGATTAAGCCATCCCTTCAGTCCTTCTCTTGCACCAGTCTCTCGTTCCATCAGTATTTTCTCTCCACAGGTTTGTATTTAGTTATAGTAACTGGATGCTTCTTCATAATTGGTTCGTTTGGATCATAGTAAGCCAGTGTGTGATGAAGGAAATTGGCATCATCACGTGTAGGGAAATCAGTTCTAGCGTGAGCCCCACGAGATTCTTTTCTGTTTAGCGCACCTAATAATACAACTTCAGCAACACGGAACATTGAGTCTAGTTCCATTACATTTTGGAAGTTTGTGTTGTATTCTTTTGCTGAATCATCTACATGTTTCCAAGTTTTCTGTTTTAGTTCACGAATTTTTTTGAGACCTTCAGCCAGATCATTGTGATTTCTATAAACATAGGCTTTTGCGTTTAGAGTTTCAGTAACTTCTTGTTTTACTTCGTATGGATTTACTTCACCACGTCCACGGAATATGCCATCAAAGATTCTAGTTTCCTCTGCAGATACTAGATGAGTAGGGAATTGTGCAGAAGTATATTCTTTTTCAATATAATCAGTAGCCAATGAACCAGTAATTTTTCCCCAAACAATACATTCAGAAGTAGAATTTGCTCCAAGACGATTTGCACCATGAACACTATTACATGCAGCTTCACCTGCAGCCCATACTCCTTGAAGTTCAGCTGCACCATCAATGTTTGTATGAACTCCACCCATCATATAGTGGCAAACAGGTCTAACGTCAATTGGTTCATCTGCAGGATCAATTCCTGAAAATTTAATTGAAATTTCTCTAATACCACCTAATTTAGCTTTAATTTTTTCATCACCAAGATGTCTTAAATCTAATTTTATACAGTCTTCTCCAGTTTCATGTTTGAATCCACGACCTTCATTAATTTCAGTTATTATAGAACGTGAGACAATATCACGTGGAGCTAATTCCATTTTTCCTGCTGCATAATTTTTCATGAAACGGTCACCATCTTTGTTTAGTAGATAACCACCTTCACCTCTAGCACCTTCAGTAATTAAAATTCCAGATGGCAAGATTCCAGTAGGATGAAATTGAACAAATTCCATATCTTTTAGTGCCATTCCTGCACGATATGCCATGTCCAAACCATCAGGAGTTGATGATAATGCATATGTAGAATAACTAAAAATTCTTCCTGCACCACCAGTAGCAATTATCAATGCTTTACCTTTGATAGTGTAAAATGATCCAGACGATGTTTCTATCGCAGTGATTCCACAAAATTGTTTTCCATCATGTATGATTGATGTTATATACCATTCATTTAGAAATTCAATATTATCATATTTTTGACATGTATCGTATAGAGTTTGCATTTCAAAAAATCCAACTTTGTCAATAGCATAAGATGCACGTGGGAAACTATATCCACCAAAATTACGTTGATCAATTTTACCATTTTCTTGTCTTGACCATGGCATGCCCCAATGCTCCAATTGAAAAATTTCATTTGGCATCATGTGACATAATTTTTCGGCAGTATCCTGATCAGCTAAGAAATCACTTCCTTTTACAGTATCATAAATGTGTGATTCTATGGTGTCTCCTTTTTCTTCTTGAATGACTGCTGCAGTTCCTCCTTCGGCAGATACAGAATGAGAACGCATGACTTGAGTTTTTGCTATTACACCAATCTTAATTTTTGAATTCTTTTTCGCGGCCTCAATGGCTGCACGTAATCCTGCTAAACCAGAACCTGCAATGATTAGATCAAATTCAATAGAATCCGTCATTAATGAATAAAATCAGAATAGGTTACTTATGTATTATAACAAAATATTGAGGATCGAATCATTAATATGTATCACTAGCGATATCACTAGTGATGTTTGAACAATGGGCTCAAAGAGTTGGAAGTGCAGTACCAAGAGGATTCTCAAGATATTACATCTTAAAGCAGTTACAAAAAATGCCACATACTGGAAAGGAGATTATCAATTCTGCAGTTGAAGAAAGCGATGGAAAATGGAAACCTTCACCAGGTTTGATCTATCCATTATTAGGTAGATTACTTGACGAGGGACTGATTGAAGAAACAGAAGATGGAAAATATCAGATTACAGATGAAGGAAAAACAATCTCAAAAGATTTAGAGGTATTTAACAGAAATATGAAAGAGCAGATAGACACAGTGATGAAAATGGCCAATGTTGGAAAATTTATGGCAATGGATGTTTTAGAAAGAGTCACTATACTGGGTAACTTATTGAGTTCAAATGTAAGTAATATGACAAATCATGAAGTTGAAAAATATAAGAAATTTCTAAAATCAGAATTAGAAAAGATTAAGGAAATGGATTCTAAAAAATAGGCTTCAGGCTAATCATAAATAAAACAAGACGGGATAGAATTTATGAAAAAACTTCGAAAATTGATTAATGATAAATCAAAACCGCTGGTAGTTCCAGGAGTTTATGATGCAATAGGAGCAAAGATTGCTCAAAAAGTTGGATTTGAAGCGATGTTTCAGACAGGTTATGGTACGTCTGCCACATTATTAGGAATGCCAGATTATGGATTCATTGGATTATCTGAGACTACAGATAATGCTAGACGCATAGCAAATGCAATATCAGTTCCATTGATTGTAGATGTAGATACAGGTTATGGAAATGCATTAACTGTAAAAAAATTACTCCAAGATTTACAAGTTGCAGGAGCATCAGGAATATTTCTTGAAGACCAAAAATGGCCTAAGAGATGTGGGCATATGAAAGGAAAAGAGGTGGTGCAAAAAGAAGAATATGCAGAAAAATTGGCTGCAGCTGTAGATGCAAAACAAGATAAGGACTTCATCATAGTGGCTAGAACTGATGCAAGAGCTACAGAGGGATTAGACGATGCAATTGAGAGAGGTAAATATTACAAAAAAATTGGTGCTGATTTAATTTTTGTTGAGGCTCCAAAATCAATAGAAGAAATGAAAAAGATTGGAAAATCAATCAATGCTCCATTAGTTGCAAATATGATTGAAGGTGGTGCAACACCAATTAGTTCAACTTCAGCCCTACATAAAATGGGATTTCAACTAATCTTATATCCTCTTTCAATATTATATGCAAATACATTTGCAACTCTAAAAATACTAAAGGAATTAAAAAGTAAAGGCACCACAAAAAGACTAAAAAAAGACTTGGTGAATTTTGATCAATTTAATGATATTGTAGAATTATCAAGATTTAGAAAATTAGAGAATAAATATTCAAAATAAAAAAAGAAAAATCAGTAAAGAGATTATTGAGTATTTCTCTTTACTTCAATGTCTATTGTGGAAACATTTCTTGTCTTACCGTCTTGTGACTCTAAACTTTCAGAGCCTATGGATATATTTCCAATGCTATATCCGGAGTTTTCGGTCTTTCTTGAAATTATTTGTGCAACATCTACGGCTCTACCGATACTCATTCCTCGAGCTTTGATGCTGACAGTAGGCAAATTAGCCAATTGGATTAACGTTGAAGTAACGTATGCCATAATTGGTTTTTTACCTATGAATACAGTGTCTCGTTGTTCGGTTGACATGCGAGTAAAATATTACAAGCATAATTTAAATCTAAGACAGAATGAATAGTGAAGAAATTATTGAATTACTCAAAAATAATGATTCAAAGCAAAATGTTATATCAACATTAACTCAGATTGAGGATCCAGAAATTTTACAAGAAATCATAAGATTATTTGATGATGAGAAAATAGAGATTAGAGGAGAAGTATTTAGTACATTATTTCTCAATCAGCATGATATTTCAAAGCAGTTGATTTGGGGGCTGGCACATAAAAGTAAAAATGTACGAGCAAATGTTACACTAGTTTTAGCAAATAGAAATGAAAAAAAATTAATTCAGGAAATTTTAAGATTGACAAAAGATTCTAGTGGATTGGTTAGAACTTGTGCATATGGCGCATTAGGACATTTAGAGTGTAAAGAAGGAGTAAAAGAACTGCATGAGGGTATTTTTGATTCAAATATTGAGGCTGTAAAAAGTGCAGCATATGCATTAGTAAGAATTGGAGAGAAGATTTCACAAGAAGAAATAGATGAGTTAAGAAAATTTGATGACCAAGACTTTGAGAAAATTTTAAAACTTTTTAATTAAATGGTGGACCGAAAGGGATTTGAACCCTTGACCCCACGCATGCCATGCGCGTATTCTACCAGGCTGAACTATCGGCCCATGAATCTAATTGATTCGTTTTTTAAAAAATTTACCAACATTTAACTTAATTCTATTCTTGGCAGAAATAGTTGCAGCTAATTTCAGCGGAACTTATAAGGTAACTAATTTGATCTTAATCATGGTTGAAGATAATTTTGCGACATTAACTTACGCACAATTACTTAAAGAGGATTTAGGTATATTTCGTCTTGTTCCAAAAGAGGGGAATATTCCAGATTTCAAACCAGGTCAATTTTTAACAATTGGAATGCCAGTAAAAGCAGAAGGAGGTAAGGTAGTCAGACGTGCATATTCAATCGCATCACACCCTGAAAATAAGAAATGTTTTGAGTTTGTCATTAGATGGGTACGAAAACCATTTCCAGGTAGATTAACAACTGAACTATTCAATGCAAAAGAAGGAGATGAGATTCGTTGGCTTAATCCAACAGGTCACTTGACAATTAATGATGAATTATCAAATGGAGAACCAGATACAAGAAGAATTGTATGCATTGGTGGAGGAACGGGATTAGCACCATTTGTAAGCTATGCACAACACCTTCATGATATAGGAGATAAGAGAGAAATTGTGGTGTTGCATGGTGCAAGTTATGTTGATGAATTAAGTTACAAACAACTTCTCACTGATTTAGAAAATGAGAGTATAGATAGAGGAGCAGATAAATGGAATTTTAAATATAGAGCAGCAATTAGTAGACCGCAAGAATGGTTTAATCGGGCATGGAAAGGACAAACAGGAAGGGTAGAACAATTCCTAAGATCTAAAATGGATGAAAAGTCACCATTAGAAGAATTAGTTGGAGAAAAGATTACCAAAGAAAATACGATGTTTTACATTTGTGGATGGCAGGGAACCATTGACGGAACAATGGATTACCTTGAGAACAAAGATTTCGTAACAGAGAGGAATAAACGTGAAGATGGTAGTTATGAAGTCAAATTCGAATCATATGGATAAAAAAAATTTCTACAAAGAAGTTCAATTATTGAAATATGAGACCAAGACAATATTATTATGACAATTGCAATTTACTTGGCACATTTGAATCCAGTTACAAATGCACATGCGGAAATTATCAAAGATTTGGCAAAAGAAGACAACGTAGTAGTTATGCCAGTTAGATTTCTTGTTGGAAATACTGAAATTAACAGCAAAAGCTTTCCATTTACATTTAATGTAAGGAAAGAGATGTTAGAATCAGTATTTGGGGATTCAATAATAATTTCAGCAAATTACACTTTTCATGCACCTTTTAAGAGATATTTTCCACCTCTTGTTTCAAAAGGTTCATGGGAATTAAGAAAAGAGATTCTTAGTGAAATTAAAGGAGAGTATTACACATACACAGGAGACAAGGCAGAAGGATTGATGTTGAAATTATACCGATTAAAGCCAAAGATTGGTCAGAGAAAAGAACTCTCTGCTACATCAGTAAAAAATAAGATGTATGAATCTGCAACAGGAGAGAAAAGCGATTGGGACAAGCATGTTCCGAAATCAGTTGCAGAGATAATTAATAAAAATTGGAACGTTATTGAAGGATTTGCCTCAGCTGAAGATAAAACAATGAGAGTTCTAGGTATGAAATTTCCAAGAGAAGGATATAGTTAGTTATAAAATAAATAGACAAAATTCTAGAATTTTTTGTGGGTTCAATATCTGAATTAATTTGGTTTGATGGAAAATTCGTCAAACATAGAAATGCAAAGATCCCAGTGACAACTCACGCAATTCATTATGGAACATCAATTTTTGAAGGAGTTAGGGCATATTGGAATGGAGAAAAATTAAATATATTCAGATTAGATGAACATGTTACCAGATTTAGGAATTCAGGTAAATTTTATGACATCGTATTAAGATTTTCAAATAAAGAAATTAAAGATGCAGTAATTAATTTATGTAAAAAAAATAAGATTAAGACTTCATGTTATATCAGACCATTTTATTTTGTTGGACAATATGGTATTAATTTGCATGTGACACGAAAGGCACCAACACATGCAGTCATCTTTTGTTTTCCATTTGGAGATTTATTTAATAAAAATGGCATAACAACCTGCATTTCAAAATGGAAGAAATTCAATGATAGTTCAACTCCAACACAAGCAAAGATGGGAGGAAATTATCTAAATTCTATTTTAGCCACACAAGATGCAAAAAAGAGAAAATTTGATGAAGCAATTCTATTAGATAAGGACAATAAAGTGAGTGAAGCACCTGGGGAAAATATCTTCATTGTGAAAAATGACATATTGATTACACCTCCACTTTCATCATCAGCATTAGATGGCATAACAAGAAAATCAATATTAGAATTTTCAAAGAATATGAAAATAAAATCAAAGATAAAAAAAATTTCAAGTGATGAATTAAAAAAAGCAGATGAAGTGTTTTTGACTGGGACAGCTGCAGAGATAACTCCAGTAATTAAGATTGAAACAAAGAGAATAGGCAATGGAAAAGTTGGGTATATGACAAAACAGATTATGAATGCATATAGTGAGATAGTAATGAATAATAACAAAAAATTTTCTAAGTGGTTAACAAACGTGTATTAAAGATGAAAGTTATTCAAATTGGAACTGGCGGATGGGGCAAGAATCATTGTAGAGTTTTATCAGAATTTGGAGTACTTTCAGCTATTTGTGATATGAATTATGAAAGAGCGAAGGAATTTGGAGAGAAATATAATGTAAATTATTACAAAACAGTAGAAGAGCTATTTGAAAAAGAGGATTTTGATGCAGCGTTTATTTGTACACCAACATCAACTCATTCAGAGTTAGCCTCAAAATTAATTGAAAAAAAGAAACATGTTTTTGTAGAAAAACCAATGACATATCTTTCTGAGGATGGCGAAAGATTAGTTGAACAAGCTAAAAAAAATAAAGTCATCTTAACATGTGGATATATTGAAAGATTCAATCCTGCAGTAGCTCATGTGAAAGAGTATCTAAAATCAAAAAAATTCGGAGATTTAATTAGATTAGAGTTTTATCGCGAGCATAGAATGCCTCCACATATCAAAGATGTTGGAATAATTTATGATACGAGTGTTCATGACATTGATACTGCGATGTGGCTTTTTGATGAGACCCCACAAGTGGTATTTGCAAAATCAGGGCAGATAAAGCATGAACATGAGGATTTTGCTACAATAATGTTAGGTTTCAAAGATAATAGAATAGCTACAATTTCTTCAAATTGGATTACACCAACTAGAGTGAGAAATTTTAATGCAGTATGTACTGATGGGCGAATTTTTTCAGATTTCATCACTCAAGAGATACGCGTTGAGACGGACAAGGGAACTGAGAATCCAAGTAGACAAAAAGAAGAACCATTGTCATTAGAAATTAGAAATTTTCTAGACGCGATTGAAGATAAAAATGAGTTAAGAGTAAAACCAGAACATGCCGTAAATGTCACAAGAATTGCAGAAGCAGCTCTTTTATCTAGTCAAAAAGGAATCCCAATTTATCTGGATATAAAATGAAAAAAAATCTATTAGATATTTTGGCATGTCCTATGTGTAAGAATCATCCACTAGAATTAATTGAGATCAAAATAAAAAATGATGAGATTCAAGAAGGTGTAATTTATTGTACTTCGTGTAAGAGACATTTTCTAATAATTGAAGAAATTCCAGTTATGCTTCCAGATGAATTAAGAGATAGGAAACAGGAAGATGAATTTCTTAAAAGAAATAGAGAAGTACTTCCAGAAAAGATTATCACTCAAGGAAAACCCTGGCATTTGTGATCAGATTGGTTGAAAATTTTATTTCAGAAAAAGCAAAGATTGGAGATAATGTAAAAATATGGCATTTTGCCTATGTTGGAGATAATACAGAAATTGGAGATAATGTAAAAATTGGTTCACTATCTCATGTAGATTATGATGTGAAAATTGGAAACGATACAATGATTGAAGGACTGGTGTATATTCCACCGTTATCAAGAATTGGAAAAAATGTTTTCATTGGACCTTCAGCTTCATTGACAAACGATCCATTTCCACCGAGTGAAAAATTAATTGGGGTGACAATAGAGGATAATGTGATAATCGGTAGTAGAGCTGTCATTAAGGCAGGAGTAATAATTGGCGAGAATAGTGTAGTTGCAATGGGTGCAGTTGTAACAAAAAATGTGCCAGCGAATACAGTAGTAGGAGGAATTCCTGCTAAAGAAATGTATTCAAAAGAAGAATATAATAAAAAACAACTAGATTGGAAAAATTCTAACTAATTCTGAGATTCAGTTGTAGTAGAATTTGCCATTTCAGAAAGTAATTTATCAATTTCATAAATTGCAAGTTTGTCGCGACCTAAGAGATTAAACTTTTGTAAAATATTCTCAAATTGCTGTTCTTCTTCAATTTGTTCATTGACAAAGAATTGTAGGAACGTGAATGTGTTATGATCTTTATCTCTTTGAGCAATATCGACCATTTTGTTTATTGATTTTGTAACACCTTGTTCATTTGTTAATGCGGTTTTACATATTGCTTCTAATGATTTGAACGTTTTTGGTGGTTGTTTAACTGCAGGAATTATTGCACCTACACCTTGACCATTTAGAAAATTTACAAATTTTAACATGTGTAAATGCTCTTCTTCAGCTTGTGCATAAAAAAATGCAGCCGAACCGTCATAACCAGTTATTTCACACCAAGAACCTGCAGCAAGATATGCATTTGCAGCATTAGCCTCCATAGAAATTTGTTCATTTAGAGCCTTTGCTAAAGCACTTGACATTTTCATGATTTTGATTAGTTTCTGCAGTTAAAATAGTTCACGAAAATTATTCTGAGCTAAGTGCAAAAGTTCTAAATTGAACCTCAATTATGCAATCATATGTCAGACAATCCCTTAATGGAAAAATTTGAACAAGAAGTATGGTCCAAAGTTCCTCACAGAGAAGAAAAAGATGGTAAAGTAGAGATAGTTAATGCAACCCCGTTGATAGATCTGACAGATGCTTTGAAAGAATGTGCAAAAACGGTATATGACGTAGATATTAGTGAAAAAGATTTCAAAGTTTATGGTAAGTTTGATGGTACACTACTTACAGGTTCAATCAAAGTAAGACCTGCTGTTAACATAATTCATGATGCAATAACTACAGGCAAGATTACTTCAGGAACAACAGTAATTGAAGCTACATCAGGAAACTTTGGAATTGCCCTTGGCTTACTCTCAAAAATTGGTGTCACTGCAATTGCACTCGTTTCAAGAAAACTTCAGGAAGGTGTTTTCAAAGAATTAAGAAATGGAAATATTCGAATCATGGATCTTGACATGGATATTTGTCCTGCACCTGGAATGGAAGATAAGCAAGATGCATTGGTTGCAAAAGCTACTGCTGCAAATATTCGTTCACAGATGATTGATCTTGGATTTGAGGTTAAAACTTTTGATGATAATATTTCAGAGATTGAAACACTTTTAGCTAAAAAAGATATAATTAATTTAGCAAAATTCCTTGCAAAAATTTACAATTTATTCTGTCCTGAGCAGTACGATAATGATTTGAATGTTGATGCACATAGAACTGTTACAGGTGTTGAGATTGATCAGCAGTTGCATGAAAATGGGGAATCATTAGAGAATTACAATATTGTTTGTACATTTGGAACTGGTGGAACATCTGGCGGTCTAAGTAGATATTTTGATGAGAAATATAATAAAAAGGGAGTTCACGTGATATTTCCACCAGACCAACAAGATGTTGCAGGAATAAGAACAGTAGGAAATGCAGACGGTCTAAAATATTATGACCCAGAAAAATATGCGGGTAAACATCAAGTAGATTTTGAACAAGCAAAACCACTTCTAAAATTCTTTGTAGATAAAGGGCACGATATGGGCGAAAGTAGTGCTCTCGAACTTTATGCAGCTTTACAAATGATATACAAAAATGGAGGAAATTATGTTGTGATGATTTGTGATGGAATTGACAAATATAGAAAGAATTTTGAGAAAATTGGAAATAGTATTACGCCAAATCAAGTGTCACAACAAGATGTTGCATTAAATGCAAATGACTATGACAGAGTGATATGGATTCATACTCAGTATACCCCACGTGAGGAAGGAATTGAATTACTTGCAAAATCACTCGGTATTGATAAGAGTAAGATTGTTGTGCCAAATGCTAGAATAGCACAACAACTACTATCAGGACAACAAGTTCCTGAGGAAATAGATAATGCATTACAAGAATCTAATGGAAAATCATTAATGGTATGTATGGCAGGAAGAACATCATTAATGGCAGCAAATGTTTTAGCAGAAAAGGGCATTCAAACTGATAGTCTAACTGGAGGAATTACTGGTCTTCCTGAAAGTCAAACTAAAGAAATGTCAGAGATAATTGAGCAAGCATCCCAATTTTGATGTTTATTAAGATACTGTGAATAAATAAAATTTATGAAATGTCTTTCGGTTTGTCAACCATTTGCTGAGTTAATTGTTCAAGGAAAAAAGACAATCGAATTGAGAAAGTGGAATACAAAATTTCGAGGTGAGTTTTTGATTCATGCTGCTAAAAATATTCTTATAGAAGATTGTAGACGAATGAAAATATTACCATCATCAATTACAGTCGGTGCAATAATAGGAAAAGTAAATCTAGTTGATGTAAAAAAATATGATTCAGATAAAGAACTTTACACTGATAAGAAAAAACATCATTCAATATCAAGCAAAACAAATAACAAATATGGATTCATTTTAGAAAATCCAAAAAAATTACGAGTGCCTATTCCATATTCGGGAAAACTAAATTTCTTTGAGTTTCAACCTGATGAGGTAAAAAATAACGATATCAAGATAGAACTTTTTGAGGAAGAACATCGGTACATGTGGATAAATCATCATTAATTGTATATTAGACCGAAATTAAATCCATGTATATATAAAGGGAGTATTTAAAGAGTAAAAATGCCACAGACAAAACCAATAGTAAGTGTAGAAAACGTAGTAGCATCTGCATCAGTTGATCAAAAAATAGATCTAAATGATATTACGAAAAAATTTCCTGCAACAGAATATCATCCAGACCAATTTCCAGGTTTAGTTTTTCGCTTGGAAAGTCCAAGAACTGCTACACTGATCTTTAGAACAGGCAAAATGGTATGTACCGGTGCAAAATCTGAAGAGATGGCAGTAAAAGCTGTTCAGACAGTTGTAAAACAATTACGTAAAGGAGGCATAAAGATTAAGAAAGATGCAGTCATTACTGTACAAAATATTGTTGCTGCAATAAATCTAGGAGGAAAGATCCATTTGGAACAAGCGGCCAGAAAATTGCCACGAAGTATGTATGAACCTGAACAATTTCCAGGTTTGATTCATAGAATGCTTGACCCAAAAACGGTAATTCTTCTGTTTGCATCAGGCAAGCTTGTATGCACAGGTGCTAAAAAAGAGGCAGATGTGTATAGATCAGTACACAACCTACATTCTACATTAGAAGAAAAAGAATTAATGATCTATGACGCATAGATTTTCCAATTCTATTTATTATTTTTAAATTTTCTTTAGTTCTTCCTCAATCTCAATTAGAGATTTATTTTTTGGATCTAATTCTTTAATCTTGTTGCAACACTCAATTACTTTTTCTCTATTTTTCAAATTAAGATATACACTTGCTTTAATTGCTAAAGCATCAAGATCAAACATGCCAATTTCTAGAACATTATTCATGTATTCCAATGTTTTTTGAGAATCACCTTTGATATAATAGATAGTTCCAATAATGAATGCGATATCAGGATCATGTTCAAGTTTCTGTTCAATTCCATGACCATATTCTAATGCTTCATCATATTTTTTTTCTCTTTCAACAGGATCCTTTTCTTTTCTTGCTTGTTTGATGAGCGTTCTAAGATGACGTCGAGGATTATTAAAAAGACCAGTCAAGTGTTATCAAAAATATTACGCTTTATTTGATAGCTCAGACTGTAATTTCTCCCAGTCAGATAAAAATGCTTTAAGACCTTTATCGGTTAAAGAGTGACCAAGCATTTTTGCTAATACACCAGCAGGCAAAGTTACAACATCAGCACCAATTTTTGCTGCATCTACAACATGTTGTGGATGTCTTACACTAGCAACAAGAATTTGTGTTTTAAAATCATAATTTGAAAAGACTTGTTTGATTTCTCTAATTAGATCCATACCAGTGTGACCAATATCATCTAATCTTCCAATGAAAGGACTGACATATTTTGCACCTGCCTTAGCAGCAAGAAGTGCCTGATTGGCTGAAAATACAAGTGTAACATTTACAGGTATTCCTTGTTCTGAAAAACTCTTACAAGCTTTTAGACCATCACCAGTCATTGGACATTTGACAACAACATGATCACCATATTCTCGAAGTTTTTTTCCTTCTTCCATCATTCCATTATAATCAGTGCTTACAACTTCTAAACTAACATCACCTTTGATTATTCTAGTAATTTCTTCCATTGCTGCATGTGGATCACCACCTTCTTTTGCAAGTAATGAGGGGTTTGTAGTAATTCCATCTAGTAAGCCCATGTCATTATATTTTCGGATATCTTCAATATTCGCAGTGTCAAGGAAAATTTTCATTGTTTACTCCGGATATCTTTGACATTTTTTTCTATATTAATTGATGTGATGCCATGTTTTTCAAATAATTGATGTATTTCACCATCACGAGCAGATTCACCAAACATATCTTGTGCTCCAATTCTACGTATAGGAACTGGATATGATTCAGACACCACTTCAGAAACGGCAGAGCCAAATCCACCCAGAATATTGTGTTCCTCACAAGTGACGATTCCACCAGTCTCTCTTGCAGCCTTTTCTAGAAGATCTTTATCAATTGGTTTTATTGTAAAACAATCAATCACCCTACATGAAATACCATCTTGTTGAAGTTTTTCAGCAGCATCAAGTGCCATTTTTACTGTTATGCCAGTTGCAGCTATAGTGCAGTCATTTCCATCTCGTAATGTAATACCTTTTCCAATTTCAAATTCTTGAGAATCAGAGTGTACAGTAGGAACCTTGGATCTTGCCATTCTCATGTAAAACGGACCATAAGTTTGTGCAATACTTTTTGTTAGTTTTGAAACAGCAACTGCATCAGCAGGAATTAGAACTTTCATGTTTGGTATGACACGCATTATTGCGATGTCTTCAATGGTTTGATGAGAACCACCATCAGCACCAACAGATAATCCACCATGAGATGTTACAAGTTTAACATTTAGACCTTTTTTTTCTCCTCTTGATGGATATGCAATTGAATTTCGTATTTGATCAACACATCGTCCTGGCAAAAAGATTGCATATGTACTTGCAAAAGATGTTTTTCCAGAATAAGCTAATCCTGCAGCAACAGATACTAGATTTGCTTCAGCTATACCTACATTAAAGAATCTTTCAGGAAATTGTTTTCCAAAACCAGATGTTTTCAGTGAATCAGTGGTGTCTGCACCTAAAACAACAACATTTTTGTTTTGTTCACCTAGCTCAATGAGAGCTTTTCCATATGCGGTTCGCATGTCACCAAATTCAGTACTCATTGATATCCAAGCTCCGTTGCTATTTGTGTGAGTTCATCTTTTTTCTTACCTAGTACATGCAAGTCAATCCATTTATTCACCAGTTCAGTGCCACCAAGTTCATTGGCTTTTTGAATCAATAATTTGCGTCTAGTTCTCAATACCTGTTTTCTGAATTCCCGTATTACTAATCGAACATCAGTTTGACCAATTATTGCACTTCCTCCAACAAATGCACGTGCACCATCTGCAAAGCATTGACCAATATTATCTAAAGTTACACCACCATCAGCCTCAATGTAACCTGTAAAACCATTTTCTTTCAAATTTACCATGAGATTTTTTGTTTTTTCATGCGTATTCTCAATGTATTTTTGACCGGACTTACCAGGTACAACAGACATGACTATGATTTGATCTAATGAAGAGATGAATTTTTTACTCCAGTCAGGTAAAGAAGTATCAGGATTTATTGCCAGTCCAATACTTGTTTTGTTAGATTTCAATAAATCATGAATTTCTCCAAAACTTGACTCATCACAAACTTCAGCATGTACAGTTACAATATCACTTCCTGCGTCAATATAATTTTGAATTTGTTTTACAGGTTCGTTAATCATCAAATGTGTGTCAAATGGAATTACAGTTAGAGATCTTAGTTCCTTAATTTTTGTATGATCAAAAGTAGTATTTGGAACAAATTGACCATCCATGACATCTAGATGAATATAATCAGCACGTCCATCATCACAACGTTTAACTTCATTTTCTAAATTTGTCATATCGCCGGCTATTATAGAAGGCGCAATCATAAATTGTGAATCTAATTCTTGGTTAATTATTGGAACAAGTTCAGGATTAGGTGCTTTGCCATGCCATTGTGGATTATCTTCCATATGTTCAACTGCTTTTCCTTTAATTGTCCTAGCAATGATAATTGATGGTATTCCCTTTACAGATTTTGCTCTAGTTAGTGCATCAGAAACCTGTTCGATTCTATGACCATCAACTTCAATCACATTCCATCCAAAGGAACGCCATTTGTCACCAGTTTTCCATCTACTAGCATCTTTCCACATTTCAGATAGCTCATCTCCTTCAAGGGTTTCATCAAGTGGCATAATTTTTTCAGTGTAAGAATCTTGTTGTATGAAATTTCTATCAAGGATTAATGTCAAATTATCAACATTGTATTTTGCAGCAGTCATTGCAGCTTCCCATACTTGACCTTCATCACTTTCGCCATCACCCATTACAGTGAAGATGTGCGTATCTTTTCCATCAAGTTTTGCAGCTAATGCATTTCCAATAGAATAAGATAATCCAATACCTAAAGAACCACCACAAAATTCAACACCAGGACATTTTAGATCAGGATGACCTTGTAGTTTACTTCCAAATTGTCGTAAAGTATCCAATTGTGATTCTTCAAAATATCCAGCTACGGCCATGTTTGAAAATAAACCTGGAGATGCATGACCTTTTGACAAGATTAGTTTGTCACGATCTTCCCATTCAGGGTTTTTTGGATCATATTTCAAGTGATTATAGAAGATACAGCCCATGATTTCCGCCATGGAAAATGAACCTCCAGGATGACCTGAACCTGCAATTGAGGTTCCACGAATAACTAATTTTCTTGCTTGAAGAACATTTTTTTTAATTTGATAGTAATTCAGGCTCATTACAGTTTATTGACCAATTTGATACTTTTAATTTTACACATGATCGTCCTCAAGAAAAAATACCTAGAATTACATAAATAGCTATTTCCAAAAATTTTAATCTTCAAAGATCGTAGTGAAAGTATGAATTTTCATGATTCACTGCCACTCATGATTTATGATGACAAATGCTATGTTTGTATAAAATTTGCCAAATTGATGAATTTTTTAGCTAAAGGAAAATTACGTATGATCGGTCATTATACAGAATTTGGGGGAACGATTAGAGAAGAAATTCTAGAAGATGATGCATTGGAAATGTTTTGGTTTATTGATAAAAAAACAGCATATGGGGGAAGGGCTGCAATTATTCCATTATTATCAGCAATTCTGAGGATTCACGACAAAAAATTCGATGAAATGAGCATTCAAGAATCATGCAATATAGGATGTAAGGATTCACTTGCAGTGTTTTTCCGTTCTGCCAGTCTAATTACTCACAGTAAAAAGATCAAGATAAGCAATCTATAAAAAAAGTATTTTTCAGAAAAATATATGCGAATTAGAACAGAAGCAGTTTCTCCAGTAAAAAAAAGAACCTCAATTCTGTGTGCATTTTGTTTCGAGGATACTAGTATAGCAATAGGATTGGGAAAATTAAATAAAAAAATAGACCAAATAATTTCACAATCAGTTAAAGAGATCAAAGGTAAGAAAGGTAAAATTTCAATAATTCATTCACACAATGAGATTCCATCAGAGAGAATTTTGATTGCAGGATTAGGTAAAAAGAATAAACTAACCTCAGATGTAATTAGAGATGTTACAGGTATTATTACAAAAAAGATTCATGAATTAGAAATAAAAGAATTTTCAATTATAATTCCAGAGAAGATTTCAATTAAAAATGACCAAGTTATATCAACAATAGTAGAAGGTGCAAATCTTTCACTGTATGAGTTTGATTTATTTAAAAAAGAAAAATCTAACAAAAAAGAACCAGATTTAACACTACTAACATCTGATAAAAATGCACAAAAAATAATCAAAAATTCAATTATAATTTCTGATGCAGTTAAATTTACAAGAGATGTTGCAAATCTTCCACCAAATGAATGTCCTCCAATGAAATTAGGTGAAATAGCAAAGAAGATAGCAGATCAAAATAAAATGAAATGTACAGTATTTTCAAAAAATGAGATAAAATCTAAAAGGTTAGGAGGAGTTTTTGCAGTAGGACAAGGAAGTAAAAATGAACCTAAATTCATAATTTTAGAATACAAAAATGGCAAGAAGGAACAAAAACCAATCTTACTTGTTGGTAAAGCAGTAACATTTGACACAGGTGGAATTTCGTTAAAACCTGGAGAAAAAATGGATGAGATGAAATTTGACAAATGTGGCGGTTGTACAGTATTAGGAGTGATGAAAGCAATCTCAGAGTTAAAACTTGCAATTAATGTAGTTGCAATAATTCCATCTGTCGAAAATATGCCAAGTGGAGATGCATTTAGACCTGGAGATATTATAAAATTATTTAATGGAAAAACTGCAGAAATTTTAAACACAGATGCTGAAGGTAGATTGATTTTAGCAGATGGACTTGCATATGGAATAAAACACTATCAACCATCTTCGGTAATGGATTTTGCAACATTAACTGGAGCATGTATTGTTGCATTAGGAACTAATGTTGCAGGAATAGTAAGTAACAATGCAAAACTTGTATCAAAAATTAAAACTGCATCAACAAAAACTTCAGAAGAAGTTTGGGAATTACCAATAAATGATGATTATATGGATATGGTGAAATCAAAAGTTGCAGATATTAGAAATATCGGAATGGGACGAGCAGCAGGAACAATAACAGCTGCAGCATTTTTAGCAAATTCAGTAGGAAATGTACCATGGGTACATTTTGATATTGCTGGAACTGCCTGGATTCAACCATCTACAAAAAATAAATCATACAATTCACATGGCGCTACAGGGTTTGGAGTAAGATTAGTCGTAAATCATCTCATGAATCAAAAATAAATCCTATGAATTTACGATTTTTCTAAATATCCAGTTTTTAATTTTCAACAATGCCAAAACCCAAATGAATATCAGAATCATCGCAATTAGCACTTTTACACCAGAATTAATGAGTGGATCTAATTGCCCATCTCCAGAAAATGATAAAGGTCCAATGAATACAACCATCAAACCGCCGCCAATTATAATTAAAATCCACATTGCAAAGATGAATGAGAACAGTGGAAGAGACACTAGATATTTACTCCCATCATAAACGCCGTAATTATAGCAAGAATTCCAGAAAATATTCCTAGTTTAAAAATTTCATATCCAATTTGTTTTTCTGTTAGAGGTTTTTTTGCAATAAGCAATCTAACTAGAGTAATTGGAGCGTGGTTTTCAGAAGTTGATTGTAATTTCCAATCATCAGTATGAGTCACAGGGTTTTTTATTTCTCTATGTTCTACGATTTTCTTTACACTAGATAAAAATAAAAATGAATTAATAATTGCTGGAAGAATTGCAATAGCAGCAATTACTTCAACACTACCAATTATTGCAATTCCACCATATACAACACCAAATGTTATTGCACCAGAATCTCCAGGAAATATTTTGCTTGGAAATTTATGATATTTGTAAAATGCTAAAGATGAAAATGCTAAACAAAGACAAATTATTCCTACTTCATAATTTTGAATTATAAAAAGACAAGCAGATAATGCAAAACTTGCAATTGTAATGAATCCACTTGCAACTCCATTTAAAACATCAATTGAATTAATTGTGTTACCCATAATTGGTATCATAAATACAACTAATGCCATGTATAGTAATGGAATTTGAACTGTTCCAAATAATGGGAAGGCAAGATTTGAATCATATGCACCAAGTAATAATATTGGAGCAGAACAAAATGCAAGAGCTACTGGTTTGAACCAACCACCCATAGTTTTTTTATCATCTATAATTCCAACAATGAATGCAAAGAATGTTGTCAGGATAACAGCAAGTATTTCGGAGATTGGAAAAAATATATACAAAATAATTAACGATGATTCCAGTCCAACAATGATCGATAGTCCCCCAGGTCGTGCAACCATTGTCTTTTGTTTCTTATTCACATCAACAACAGTGATGTTACGTTTTTCTAAAGCACGTATTACATAAGGAGTTAATCCGTATACTGAAAAAAATGCAACGGCGATTGCGATTATTGCTGGGATTATTAGTTGTTCCAATTACCTGACCTTTTCGACCTGTGACTTGATACTTTTTGCAAGAATTGCACCAATTTTATCTATTGCTGCTAACTTCTCAAGAGGTGCTTTTTTCAGTGAAGTTTTATTTTTGTAGCCATTTTTGTACAAAATTTGAGCACGAACTCGTCCAATTTGTTTTATTTTTACTAATTCAAGATATTTCTCTGGAACACCATGAACTATTTGCAGTCTAAGTAAATCCAATTCGTCAATGAGATTCTGATATTCAGATACAATCTTTTTTTGATCATTTTCTTTGGCGTGATCTCTCCAAAATTTAACAATCTCTGTAAAGGTATAAGTCAAATCTTTTGCATTTTCTTTTATATAGAATATATCACCAGGCTCAGCATCAAAATGTTCTGACATATCTTGATAAGTCATAGCATCAATCCATTTGTAAAGAATTAACAGACTTTTGAAACAATCTTCACTTGAAAATTTTTGTTGTGTGTATAATTTTTCATTTTTATTAATAAGATCATCCATATCCTCTTGATATTTATCAGGTATTGGGTATTGTGAATAGAATTCAGGAAGATTTGTAATCATATGTAATATTCCGAATGTATGTTTTGTTCCTCTTACATAGTCTTCAATGTAATCTGTCATATCAAAGGCAGTTTTAGGATCAATTCTTAAATAAAAAACTCTAATACCAAATTTTGTAGGTTCAAAACCATTTTCATCAGTAATCATCCCATACTCTTTTAATTTTTCAAGTTGTTTTGTTACCTTTTTTTCTAATACAGAGTTATCTGAAAGTTGATACGCAGCAAAAGTTTGTGAAAAGAATTTTATTATTTTTTCATAAGATGTTGGATTAAATTTAGATGCGGTATAAACAAATCCAAGTAAATTTATTCGTAAAGAACTATCTTCATCTAAAGTTTTTGATTCTAATGGTTCCGGTTCACCATCAATATAATGTTCTAATATTTCATCAGGATATCCTTTTGAAATAATTATTGATTCACCCATATCATCATATTGTGGTCGTCCCGCTCTTCCACACATCTGTTTGTATTCTAAAATACTAATTTTTTCCAAACCATTATTTGTATATCTCATAACACTTGGAATTACAACCCTACGTGCAGGTAAATTTACACCAGCAGCTAAGGTAGGAGTTGCAGTTAAGAATTTTATGTGTCTGTTTTTATATTCAGTTTCAATTATTGTACGACATCTTTGATCAAGTCCTGCATGATGAAACGCTGTACCATTTTTCACCATTTGTGCTAATTCAGTAGTTAATTTTGTATTATCATAACTATCTTTTGGGAGGATTTTCTTTGAGATTTTTTCTAGTTCTTTTCGTTGATTTTCGTTAAGCATTTTTGCAACATCTCGTCCAGCCTCTTTTGCCCATGCTACGGCATTTTTTCTTGTCATTGCAAATATCAAGCATTGATCCCCATTATCGACAGTATCCAATCCTAAACCAATCCAATCTTTTTGGTGCCTAGATTCTTGACGATCATTTGTGAGATTACCTTCAGTTTCTTCTCGGTCTTGATTTGTTATGATGTGTCGACTGTAAACAGATTCAGATAATGGAACACGTCTAAATGTACTCTCAACTAGTTCACAATCCAACCATTCGGCAAGTTCATCACTATTTGATATTGTGGCACTGAGTCCAATAATTCTAGGTGGATTTTTTCCAATAAATCCAGATCTAAGTCGGGTTAGAACAATTTCTAGTGTTGGACCTCTTGTGTCATCGCCAATTAGATGGATTTCATCAGAAACCACCAATCCTATATCATAAATCCAATCTTGCTGAAATGCCATATTTGCATCCATGCTTTCGTTTGTGAGAAATATAACATCTGCATCTTCTAATTTCTCTTTTTTTTCTTTTGAATCTCCAGTAGATAATGCTACTTTGAGTTTTCTACCTAGATTTAGTTTCTCTAATTTTTTAAATTCTTCAAATTTTTCACTAGTTAATGCACGTAATGGAGTTAGATAGATGACCTTGGTTTTATGTTTTGAAAGATGGGAAAGAATTGCAAGCATTGCAATGAGTGTCTTTCCACTTGCAGTAGGTATTGTAATTAAAAAATTTTTTTTATCATCAAATAGTCCTGCCTTTACAGATTGTTCTTGTGGTTCAAATAATTCTTCATATCCTTCAGACTTAAGAAAATCAATTACTTTAGGTTCTAGATCAAGTTTACTTACTTTCATACTCTGTTATAATGACCAGGTTTTGACTCATAAATAGATGAGTCTCTTGCCATCTTTCTGATAAAGTTTTTAGCTTCTTCATCATTATATTTTCCAGTTTTTACCAGTTCTTCCACTAATTGCTTTTCATCAACTGGAGTTTTATGTTCACCTTCAAGTGATTGCATTACATCCATAAATAATTGCATTTTTGATACTTCACTTCGTGGTCTTCCTTGTAATACACCAAGATCCACTTTACCAGTATTAACATCAATTCCTGCATTTTCAAACATATTTTGTAAAAGGTAAATAGCACGTTCCGCATCATCTTCTTCAACCTTAGTTTTTAACAATAAACGTGCTCTTGCGGTGGCCATTCTGATCAACCCTTCTAGTTGTCTAGGAGTAACAGTGATCATTTCTTCAGCCTCAACGTTTCTCATTTTCATATAATAATCAAGTATTTTTTGTTCAGCCTCTTTGGTAAGTTTAGGATCAATTCGTTTCACATAACTAAGATATTTTGTTAGTGTTTCAGAATCAATTAATGATTTTTGATCAATTCCTTTAGGGGTATGAAGATTAATAATGTGCTGAGCTATTTTTGTATCTCTTTCTTTTGAAGGTTTATCTTTAATGACATGAATTAGATCAAAACGAGTCAAAAGTGGTACTGGAAGATTTACATTCTCTGTAATATTTTTGAAAGGATCATATTTTCCATACATTGGGTTTGCAGCTGCAAGAATAGATGTTCGTGCATTTAATGTTGCAACAATTCCTCCTTTAGAAATACTAGCTGTTTGCTGTTCCATAACTTCGTGTAATGCACTTCTATCTTCAGCCTTCATCTTATCAAATTCGTCAATACAAACTAAACCCTGATCACCTAGTACTGTTGCACCTGCTTCTAACATGAAAATTCCATTTGTGTCTCTAACAACTGCAGCAGTTAAACCAGCAGCGGTAGAACCTCTTCCAGAAGTATACAAACCGCGAGGAGCAACTCTGACACAGAATTTTAACATCTCACTTTTTGCAGTACCAGGATCACCAACTAAGAATATGTTGATATCACCTCTAATCTTACTTCCATCTTGTAATTCCCTTTGGGTAGAGCCTGCCATCAAAAGTAATATTGATTCTTTGACAACTTCATGTCCAGTAATGTGTGGAGCATACGAGTCAATCAATTGTTGATACAAATCAGGACTTTTTGATAATGATTTGATCATTTTTTCATCTTCTTGAGAAATTTCCTCTCGCTGTATTTTTCTAGATGATTTATCTTTTTTACTTCCTAAAAATTCTACATTATTTCCATCCAATCTTAATCTGTACAAAGGACTGCTTGCTTTTGAAACACCACTCATTTTTTCTTGTTCAATTCTTACTATTCCAGTAAGAACTACCCTATCACCAGGTCTTGCATTATCCACTAAATCTTGTTTAACAGTTACATCAAGATAGTGAGGTAACTGTCCAGGAGGAAGATCTTCGGGTAATTCTTGTAGACGTACAAATTGCACATCAATGAAACGACTAGATTCAGGCTCAACTCCAAGTTCTCTATGATTACATTTAGGATTAGAACACTGTACAGGAGATGTTAAAGATAGACCGTGTCCAAGAATTACATCAGTTCTATGACCTTCCGGACAAACAAAGACCAATTCTTTTGCAAGAGGTTTTACTTCTGATGCTCTTAACACCATTCCAGAAACACTAGTTATTTTTCCAATAACTTCTGCGTTAATTTGACGTAGACTTCGTTGAACAGGATAATTTGCAATTCGTGCTCTTATTTCATGTTCAATCTTTTTTGCATATTTTGGAAAACGTTCTTGTAAAATTTCTTTGATTGCTCTTGAAAATGCTTCTAGAATTGAATCAGGACTTTCGTTAAATACAGATTCAATGTCAGGATGTAAGACTAGATCATTGTAATCAACATTAATGAATTTAGATTTTGATGGCATCATATTGTCAATATTATCAACATATCGAAAATTTCCTTTTTCATCTTTAAACTCTAGTAAAAATTCTTTAACATATCCAGATAGTGCAGATTCAGTTTGTGTTTCAAGTGTCATTTCTTTTCACCCAAGATTTGTTTTTTAAATGCAAGACTAGCATCATGTATTTGATTGTAATATACTTCTTCTTCTACACTAAGTTTTGACAAAAGGTCAGAAGTGAGTTTTGAAGAGTCAGCTAATCTAACTATCTTGCCCTGTCTAATTCTTACCAATTGATTTAACATACTTTCTACTTTATCAAAGTCAGTACTTTCAAGTTTTTTCATGTATGCGTTAAGTTTAATGTAGAAATGCTTGTCTAATGTTGCAAGTGAATCTTCATCTTGTACATCTTCTTTTACCTTTGCTTGTTTTAATTCCTTAACCATATCTTGTTCATGAACAATTACATGCTTTTCAGATTCTAAAATATTAGCAACCCATCTAGGAATATTCATCATTTCGTTTTCCTTTCCCTCTATCTGTACTCCAGATACATCCATTTTGAGGTCATGTTTGAATTCAACTTTAACGTCTTCCAAACCATATCCTATCGAATGAACTTTGACTACATCTTCTATTTCCAATATTGATCAAACACCTTTCAGGGATTTATGGACAGCGATCGATCAAATTTCTCAACAATTAGCTTTGATCAATTGATCCTTCTAGGCATTTATTAATAACAAAGAGCAGTTTGCAACATGACAATTTCAGATATTATGTGGGTTGAGAAGTATAGACCAAAGAAAATTTCAGAAGTGGTGAATCAAAAAGACATCAAGGGTAGTCTTCAGGCACTACTCAAAAATCAACAAGAAATGCCACATTTACTATTTTCAGGATCTGCAGGTGTTGGAAAAACTACTATGGCAATATGTATTTCTCAGGAAATTTTGGGAGATAGATGGAAAGACTACACATTAGAGCTTAATGCATCTGATGAAAGAGGAATTGGTATGGTGAGAGAACGTGTAAAAAAGTTCTCGAGATTTGCAGGATTGGATACAGAAATTCCATTTAAGATAATAATTTTAGATGAGGCTGATGAGATGACTTCAGATGCTCAGACAGCACTTAGAAGAATTATAGAAGATACAGCAAAATTTTGTAGATTTATTTTGATTGCAAATAATATCTCAAAGATTATCAATCCAATTCAGAGTAGATGTGCAGTTTTCAAGTTCTCACAAATTGATGAGAAAGAGATTACTGCACAACTAAAAGTTGTTCTTAAAAAAGAGAATGGTAAAGCTGATGAAAAAGGTCTAAAAGAGATTGCCGAATATGCAGAAGGAGATCTACGACATGCAATCAATTTACTTCAAACTGCTGCAAGTATGGGAGATATTACTCAAGATAGTGTAAAGGCTGCTGCAGGATTAACAAAAATAAATGATGTAGAAGAGGTTTTGAAATTAGCTGTTTCTGGAAATATTCAAGATTCCAGAAATAAAATGATTGAATTAGTAAAGGTTTATGGAATGTCAGAATCAGACTTTCTCAAATATATCAATCAAGCATTATTTTCCGCCAAATTTGATAATTTAGAAGAATTATCACAAATTATAGCAAAATATGATTATAGAATTTTAGTTGGTTCAAACCCAGAGATTCAATTATCAGCAATGCTTGCAGAATTAGGAAAATTTTCTAAATAATTTTTAAAAACCCTCTGGTGGTTTTTGGACAAATACATTACAAACTAATGCATCAGTATTTTCATCTCTATACTGAACATTACAAGATACAAATTTGCCTTTTAATGCGCGTTCAAGATCTTCTTGAGTTGTTTCTTTATACTCAGGATTCTCAGGATTATCAATTTTTGAAATTAGAATTTTTTCAATTCTGCCGTATTGTTCCTGATTGTCTTTTCTATAATGAGTCACATCTAATTCAAATGCATTTCCAGAAATACATCTAACAACTGGTCCTCCAATTCCATCACCCATGAATAATTAGAAGTTTGATGTGATATAAATTTCAAAATTTAATTAAAAATAAACGCCGAGAGAGGGATTTGAACCCCCGCGTTCTTGCGAACACAGGCTTTCAAGGCCCGCGCCCTACCAGGCTAGGCGACCTCGGCAAGAAGTGATGTAAAATACTGCTTAAAATTTGTTCAGTATAAAATGAAAAAGAAAGAATGCTACGATTATTTCTAATCGTGTGCGTGTGGGTTTTCTGAACCAGATTCCATTTTGACAAAAGTTCCAGCTGCTTTCTCGTGAGGTTCCATATTGGCTTGATCAACGAGAACTGCTTGTGGAGGACAAACTGAAACACATGCCATACAATAAATGCAGTCGTGTTCTCTGATAGCATCTGCTTTGTCGGTGTAATCAAGGCGTTCTTCTTTTTCAGTTGTGCCTTCACCTTTCCATTCAGTTTTATCATTAACTGCATCTATGCCGGATATGTCCTTGTCAGTTCTATACCATTGGAAAATTTGTACTGGACATGCTTCGATACAAGCACCGTCTGCTACACAAACATCCCAATCATTTGCCACCATAGTACCAGTGATTCCAAGTTTAACCATTTCTTCGCCGTGTTTTGCGTAATCGGCTAGAACTTTCTCATCCTTGGATGCATCCCATTCGTTTTGTCCTTCACCTACTTGTGATGGCCAAACCCAATGGAAGTTACCAGATGGACCATCGATAATTTTACCGATTGGTTTTTTGTCGCCATGACAAAAGTCTTCATTAATTGGCATAATCCAATCTCATTTGAATATTATTTAAATCTAGACAAAATTAGTACTGACTAAACAATGATCGGCAGATAATTTTGAAGATATAACACCGTTTTTATTTGAAAATACCTACGTTCATATCTTTTCAGAATAATTCACAACATGGACATTATCAAATACGACATTTACAGTGGTCCAAATATAGGGATCTATAGTACAGTGAATGATGAATTTGTATTTTTACCAAGAGGGTTTTCAGATGGAAAATCAGAAAAATTATCTGAATATTTAGAAGTGAAATCATTAGAGATATCAGTTGCAAATGCAAGAGTATTAGGAATTTTGATGGTAGTAAATAATCATGGCATACTGTTACCAAGTACATGTTCAGAAGGAGAATTTAACCACATTAAGGATAATACAGATCTCAATGTAGAGATTCTAGATGTGAAAAATAATGCACTTGGAAACATGATGAGTGTTAATGATAAAGGGGGAATTGTTTCACCCCTAATACCAAAAGAAGATTTGCAGAAAATACAAGACACGTTGGATATAGAAGTGATGCAATTCAAAATTGCAGGATTTCAACAGATAGGTGCAGTTATGGCTACATCAGAAAAAGGAACAGTAGTTCATCCAGAAACTGACGAAGAGGATATGAAAACCATTAATAATTTACTAGGAGGAAATATTGAAGCTGCAACAATTAATGGAGGGATACCATTTGTTTCATCCGGAATATTAGCAAATAAGAATTCAGTAGTGGTTGGCTCATTAACAAATGGACCAGAGATAATGATGCTCACTAGAGCATTTTTACATTAAAAGATTTTTGATGTGTTTTAACAATTCAGGTATCAAAACTTGATTTTCTTTTCTATCAGACATATTTCTTACGACAACCATATTTTTTGAATATTCATCAGGACCTACAATAATAACAAATTTTGAATTAGTGGAGTGTTCCATTTGTTTTTTAAGTGCTCTACCAGAAAGATCAATATCAGTTGGTATAGAATTTTCTCTCAACAAAGATGTAATTTTAATAGCAATTGATTTCATTTCTTCATTAACATATAAAATAGAAACACGATTTTTTTGCTCTGTGAATGATGATTTTTGGTTTTCTAATGCCAACATAATACGTTCAACACCACCTGCAACACCAGTTGCACCAAGATCATCTCTACCAAAGACAGATGGCAGATTATCATATCTTCCACCACCAACTAAAGCACCTATATCAAAAGTTTTATCGAATGCTTCAAAGACTACACCAGAATAATAATCAAGACCTCTAACAATTCCAAAATCAATTTGAATATTATTTACATTACGATTTTTTAGAGATTCAAACAGTATTATTAATTCAGACCAATTCTCAAATTGAGTTACATCTAAAATTTTAGATATTTCTTCAGGACTGCCTTTTAGTTTAGAGAATTCTATGATTTTTTCTAATTTTTCTTTAGCATATCCTTTTTTCTCATACTCGGAGAAAATTTCTTGTTTTGATTTTTTCTGTATTTTATCAATTGCACGAAGAATATCTGAAATAAGTTCAGGTTTATCAGATTCAAAGACAGATGAAATGTATGATTGGACAATTTTTCGATGAGAAATGCTTAGAATTGTATTCTCAAGACCAAGATTTGAGAAAAATTTTGATGTGAATTCTATGATTTCTGCATCAGTTTCAGTATTTTGTTTTCCAAATATTTCAATATCCCATTGATGAAAGAATCTGTATCTTCCTTTTTGTGGTTCATCATATCTCCATACACCACCAAATGCAGAAATTTTTGCTGGAAGCTTCATTGATTTTTGTCCAGTTACATATCGTGTTAGACCAACTGTAAAATCAAACCTTAATGAAACTTCTCTGTCACCTTTATCATTAAAAAAATAGACATCATCACGAATTGCAGGCCCACTCTTTGCTTCAATAACAGACATTAATTCAATTGAAGAAGGCTCCATTAATTCAAATCCAAATATCTCAGAGGTTGAAAGGAATTTTTCTCTGATGTATTCAATTTTTTGAATTTCAGAATTTTCAAAATCTTTCATTCCTCTAGGTAGATCCATTTACAAAAAAAAATGAAACAACGAATTTAGACTTTGCTGTGGGAGTTGTAACTAATTAATAACAGAATATCATGGATATGAAATGAGTTACAAAACATTAGAGCATGCAACTGATGCAATAATTGAGGTTACTGCAGATAATTTGAAAGAAGCATTTGAAATAGCAGGAATTTCAGTTATTGAGACAATTCTAGATATTTCTAAGGTTGATGAAAATAATAGTAAAAAGTTGATAGTGAAAGGAAAAGATTTGAAATATTTGTTGTATAATTGGCTTGAAGAAATGATAATCCTTACTATTACAGATGGATTTGCCGGAAAAAGAATTCTATTAGAAATTACAAAAAATGGTAATTACCAAATTGATGCAGAAATTTTTGGAGAAGCAATAGATTTGAGAAAACATGATTTCAAGGTTGAAATAAAATCCCCTACATTTCACGAGATGGAGATTAAACAAGATGATAAAGTCATAATGAAATATTTACTTGATTTGTAATACAATAAATATTGTAATTTAAAGAGAAGATTATGGAAGATGCAGAATTTGAGAAAATAAAGAAAAAACAATTAGAGGATTTATTACAACAACAAGATCTTAACAATATTGTAAATGAGATGCCAGTTATTGAATTAACATCTCAAAATTTTAATCAAGAGATTAGAAATAATAATTTACTTTTAGTAGATTTTTGGGCAGAATGGTGTGGACCTTGTAAATCAATGCATCCAATATTCACCAGAATGGCAAAAAAATACAAGCAGATCAGATTTGCAAGAGTGAATGTAGATGATGCACAAGATATTGCAATGAAATATGGAGTTCAATCAATTCCAACATTCATCATGTTCAAAAATGCCGAAGTTGTAAATACAATGGTTGGAGCAGTAGGAGAACCAGGCATACATATGATTTGTAAAAAATTTATAGATAATCAATAACCATAAACTGGATTAGTTTCTCTTTGTATACGAACAATTTCATTGAGTGTTCGTAATTCTTCAGAAGTAAGTTTGTGAGCATATTTTTTCAAAAGTTGTTTTGCTTCAGATGGAGTAGGTAGAGTATAAAATACATCTTCTTCATTTATTTGCCGTCCAATTGTAACATTTTGTACAGAACACGCAACTTCTTCATCCATCTTGACTTCTTTGACAGTTTTACCATCAGCTTCAAGAGAATGAATATTTCCAATTTTTTTACCAGTTTTATTTGTAAACGAAGTTTTTTGTCTAAGTGTACCAACATCTACACGTATACCAAATACTGCAGGATTGTTGTTACGAAATGTATAGCCTTTTAGAAATGTAAATTTGCATATTGGAGTAAATTCTTTAAAAATTGAATTTTCAAGATCAGATTTATCATCATCAACCCATTGAGAGTAAGTATCAATTAAACTGTAAATGACTTTGTCTTCAAATACTCTTATGTGACTTTCATCACATTCAATTTTTGCATCATCAAATACTTTTACATTAAATGCTAAGATAACACCGAGATGACGATCTTTATCTTTGATAGCTTTTGCTTGCATTACATCTCTACGAGTAACAGGTCCGATGTCAGCTTTGGATATAGGAACTTGTTGTCGTCTAAGCATTTCAGTAATTGCTTCAAGTGAACCAATAGTATCACATTTTAGAATTACACCCGTTGTTTCAGTATCAATAAAAACAGATTCCATTTCAGATTCAAGTGTTCTTTTGAATTCTTCTGTATCTTCTGGGTTTGAGGATGCATAAACAGTAGTTCCTGGAAGAACTCCTTCTAAATCAGGTGATGCAATTTTTATTCCTGCTGCTGCTTGTACTTCATCTATTGGTTTGAATTTATCTCGTGGATCACGCATTTCATCTAGAGGTTTTGGTAGTAAGAGAGCTTTTGGTTTTGTAATTATTACAGAATCTCTCTTTGCAACAACAACATTGTCATCCTTCTTAAGATGACCATCAATTAGGATCATATTTGCAGTAGGACCTAATCCTACCTCATCATTTACTTCTAAAATTATTCCACGTGTTTGTTTCTCCTCTTGTTCTAATTTTTTACCTAGGAATTGTTGTGTTAACCCAACCAATACCGCAAGCAATTCAGGAATACCAACTCCAGATCTAGCACTTACAGGGACAATAGATATCTCTTTTTTGAAATCCTGTACTCTGTAAAATGCTTCAGATTGATATCCCAGTATAGATAATGCTCCAACAACGTTATAGATTTGTTCATCAATATTTGTCTGAATAGATGGAGATTGTTTTTTTATTGCTTGAGATATGTAAGCATCATCTGTTGCTTGCCAACCAGATATCATATCCACTTTGTTTAATGCAACCACAAAAGGTACTTTTCGGCTTTCAAGAATTTTTAGACTTTCATTAGTTTGAGGTTGAAACCCCCGATTAATATCGACAACTAAAATTGCAATATCTGCAGCAGAACCACCTCTAGCTCGAAGATTTGTGAATACTTCATGTCCAGGTGTATCAATTACCAAAATTCCAGGAATTTTAGTTTCTGCTTTTCCTAATTTTTCATAAAGTGAACCGCATAATTTTTGAATAGTTTCATCAGGTAAGAAGCTCGCTCCAATATGTTGAGTTATGCCACCAGCTTCTCTACCTTGTACACCAGTTCCACGAATTTTATCTAAAAGGGATGTTTTTCCTGAATCAACGTGACCTAATACAGCCACAATGGGTTGTCTGATACGCAATGTGAATCACTTGAATACCACACTTACTTCTTTATCAAAGCTTTCTGTTGAATCAGATGCATGAATAATATTTTCAGTGAAGCCTAAACCAAAATCACCTCTGATTGAACCAGGTTCAGCTTCAAAGGATTTTGTTGCACCAACCATCTGTCTTGTTGTAGCAACAGCATTGTTACCGTCTACAACAGTGACAACAACTGGACCTGATGTGATATACTCTAGTAGTTCATCAAAAAATGGTTTATCTTTATGAACTGAATAAAATTCAGTTGCTAATTCTTTAGTAAATGTAAACATTTTAAGTTTTAAAATTGTAAATCCTTTTTTCTCAAACCTCGAAATTATTTCTCCAACTAATTTTCTTTGGACACCATCAGGTTTTACAATAAATAATGTTTGTTCAGACAATTTACTTCTTGACTTTAATTCCGCCTTTAACGAATTTCTTTGTCCATTTGAATTTTCTAGGATCTCTTTTTAGATCAATTGCATTTTTTTTGCATTTTGCAGAACAGAACCATCTTACAGTTCCATCATTCTTTACATTCATTGTTCCAGTACCTTTTGCTACAGGTCGGTCACAAAAGCTACATGGTTTTACTAATAGACTCATAATTAATCACTAATGTAATTTCTTTGCCTCACGTTCAGTTTCACGTAAGATTAAAACTTCTCCAACTCTAGGTGAACCTTTTACATTTCTAGTGAGAACACGACCTTTGTCTTTACCTTCACGAACTTTAACTCTAACTTGAATAACTTCTCCTGCAATACCAGTTCTACCAACAATTTGAATTATATCTGCAGGACTTAACTGATCAGATTCTGTTTGACTCATTGTTCAGTCGAGCCACCTTTTAGTTTAGCTAGTGATGCAACTACTTCATCAACAATATGTGATGCATCTCCTGAATCTAATATAGCAGCGGCAGCTGATGTAACATCAATTCCAAGAGCTTTTCCTAGTTCTTGTTTACTTGGAACAAATGCATAAGCTGCTTTTTGTTCTTCACAAATTAGTGGAAGATGGGCTACAACCTCTGGAGGTTCAACATCTTCTGCAATAATGATTAATTTGCTAATTCCACGTTCAATGGCTTTTGTTGCCTCATTTGTACCTCTGACAACTTTACCAGATGTGGCAGAAACTCTTAGTGCTTCAAGGATCGGACTCACAAGTTCTTCTGGTGTTTCAAATTTTACATAGTATGCTTTAGCCATTATGAGCATGACCTAAAATGGTCTTAAATATGTTATCAGGAGAGGAATGATTTGGTTTTTTCAACAAAATTAGAGATTAATGAATCAAGATTTTGTTGAGAGTTTGATTCTCCGTAAATTCGAATTATTGGTTCAGTTCCACTTGGTCTAATCATGACCCAGTTGTTTTCATCCACTTGAATTTTGATTCCATCAGAAGTATTTGAATCAGGAAATTCTCTCAAAAGTTCTGAAATAACAATTTTTGATTGTTCTAAAGAACATTCTATCTTTGTTTTAGTAGTAAAACTAGGTGGAAGATTTTTGATGTTTTGACTTAGATTTGATTCTGATTTAGATAATAGATCTAGCATTAATGCTAGAGTCATAGCACCATCTCGTACATGATTATGCTTTCCAAACATAAATCCCCCATTTTCTTCATAACCAATTAACGCATCATCATTTATCATTTTTCTAGAGACTTCTACACTACCCACTTTTGTCCGCACTACATGAGAATTACTTTTTTCAATAATAGTTTCAATAATATTACTAGAGTTTAGACATGTCACTACTTGTGAATTTGGATAATGTTGGAGTAAATAATCACAAAGAAGTAAGGCGGAACTGTCACCTGTTAAAATTTTTCCAGTTTCATCACAGAAAATACTTCTATCACCATCACCATCAAATGCAATTCCAAAGTTTGAAGTTTTATCAACAACCAATCTAGATAATTCTTCAAGGTTTTGAGGAGTAGGTTCTGAACCACGACCTGGAAAATCACCGTCAATCTTTTCATTTATTGTATAGACATCACATCCTAATTTTTCACATAATTGTTTTGCAGTAACCGATTGTGCACCATTTCCAAGATCTAGACAAACTTTGAATTTTTTTGCCTTGATGGAATGAACATCAACTAAGGAAATTATTCCATCAACGTATGTAGAAATAGCATTTTTTTCTTCAAATGATTTACCAAATATATCAGTCTTAATCCAATTTTTTTGATCAAAAATTTGCTCTATTTTTTGTTCATCTTCACGGGAAATTTCAACACCATCAAATGCAACAGGTTTGATTCCATTATACTGAGGAGGATTGTGTGATGCAGTAATCATCAATCCACCATCATATCCTAGTTTTTTTGTTGCATATTCTAAACAAGGAGTAGGCACAAGTCCAGCTATATAACAATCTAAACCTGAATAATTTAATGCTGAAGAAACAATTTTTGCAACAATCAGGCTAGAGTGTCTGCCATCATAACCTACCAAAATTTTTCCTTTTTGAAAATATGCTGCTAATGACATGACAAGATCATTAATGAATTCTAGCGTAAAGTCTTCAGAAAAAACACCACGAACACCATTTGTACCGAATAATTTTTTCATATTCTCAATTCAATACCGATAAATTTGTCTGTTGTTGCACAATGCTTGCGGGTGTCGCCCAGCCTGGTCAAAGGCGCAGGGTTTAGGACCCTGTCTCTTAGGAGTTCGTGGGTTCGAATCCCACCACCCGCATTATTTGATTTTTTTTACAAAATACCTTAAGCATATATGAGATTAAACAACAATGTCGGCATTGAAAAAAACATTGATTGGGATAACAGTAGTAGGAAAAGATAAAGAAGGAATTGTAGCTAATTTTACAAATTTTGTTTTTGAACGAAAAGGTAACCTTGAGAGGGTTAATCAGAATGTCATCAAAGGTCTTTTTGGTATGTATTTAGAAGTATCATTCACAAAAAAGATCGATATTAAGAGATTTGATTCTGATTTAGAAAAATTAGGCAAACAATTGCATATGGAAGTTAATACACATCATGAATCAAATTCACAGAAGAATATTGCTGTCTTTGTAACAAAAGAATCTCATTGTCTTCAGACACTAATTCGTGCACAGACTAAAAAAGAACTCAAAGGAAAAATTTCAGTGGTGATCGGTACACAAAATACCTTATCATCAATGGCAAAAAAAGCTAAAATACCTTTTGTATTAATAAATGAAAAAAGTCAAGATAAAGCCGAATCAAAAATTATACAAGTTTGTAAAAAATACGATATAGATTTGATTGCGTTAGGAAGATATATGAGAATACTAACACCAAATTTTGTTTGGAGATATCCAAACAGGATCATAAACATACATCCATCATTACTTCCTGCATTTCCAGGTGCAATGGCATATGCACAAGCATATGAAAGAGGAACAAAAATTATTGGTGTAACATCTCATTATGTAACAGAGAATCTTGATCAAGGACCAATAATTTTTCAAGATTCATTTGATGTAAAACCAGAGCATACATTAGAATCAATAAAACAAGCTGGACAAAAACTTGAAGCAGAAGTTTTGTTAAAGGCAGTAAAAATGCATCTAGCAGATAAATTAGAAGTTAGATGGAGAAAAGTACATACAAAGTGATTTGATGATTATTCGTGATCAATTTGATCCTGATTTGAGAAAGATAATCAAAAAAAAGAAACAGATTGCCATCATTCCAGTTGGTTCAATTGAACAACATGGACCACATCTACCAATCTCGACAGATTCAGATATTGTAACAGAAATTGCATCAAAGTTTTCAGACAAGGTAAAAGGGATTCTTCTTCCTACAATTAGTTATGGAATTTCAGATGAACATTTTCCATTCTTCAATTTGAGCATAAAAAAGTCTACATTGTCGAAAATTTTGGAGGATATTTGCGAGTCATTGATCAAAAATGGGATTTCAAAGATTATAATTATTAATGGGCATTATGGAAATTTGGATTCTTTGAGAAGTTTTGAGAGAAAACAGAAAACAAGAAGAAAAATCGAGATTTTTTCATATTGGAAGTATATGGATAGAGAGTTTGATCATGCAGGTAATGTTGAAACATCAATCATGTTAGCAATTTCAAAGAATGTAGATATGAGAAAGGCAAAAAAAGGTTTTCAAACAGATGGAATGTCTAAACAAGAAATTTCAAAAATTAACAAATTGGCACAAAAATCATTTCCAAAAGTAACAGGAAATGGGGTTTGGGGAGATCCAACTAGATCATCAGCAAGATTAGGAAGGAAGATCATTAAGGAAGTAGTAAATAATCTTGTAAAAGAGTCAAACTTGACTTACTGAAACAAAACCAAAAATTCACCAGTGAACGTTTAATATACTCCTCATTATGGAAGTCAATAAGTGAAATAAATGTCCGTAGATATGGCTGTAAAAGTACTCGATGAAAGTATCAACAAGAACGTACTGATAAAGCTAAAAGGTGGCAAAACCATCACAGGTTTACTTCAAGGATTTGATCAACACATGAACCTGCTACTAGACCAATCAGAAGAAATCCCTTCTGAAGGTGAATCAAAAAGTCTCGGATCCATTGTAGTTCGTGGAGATAATGTAGTTATGATATCTCCTCCAGCAGAATAGGTGTTCTCTAATGACTAGAGGTACACCATCAATGGGAAAGCACAACAAATCTCATACACATATCAGATGTAGAAGATGTGGAAATAACGCATTTCATAGACGTCTAGATAGATGTGCAAGTTGTGGACATCCAGATGCAAAGAGACGAAAATACTCATGGATTAAACGGAGCGTACCTGCGCTATAATTATGTTGAAACAATTTTTTAAATCAAAAAATAAATTACAAACTCCAACCATAGGTGCCAATATACACATTGTAAGTCAATTACAATCATTACAAATTGAAAAAGATATTCTGACAAAAACAATTGCACGATTATATCAAAATGAATCAGATTTAACAAAAATTCAAAAAGATAGACTACTGTTAAGATACCAACATCAACTAGGCGTAATAATTACAAGAATTGAAAAGCTAGAAAATGCAAGTAAACATCCGGATTTGGGACCATTAGGCGACGGGCTAATCACACTAATGGATCAAAAATTATCCCAACTTGATCAAAGATTATATGAATTAACATCAAAAATAGAAGTTGCTCAAACACAAAATAATGTTCAGATTAAGAAAAATAATAAGAACTCAAATGGAATTGAAAATAAAGAAGAGAAATCAAAAGCAGTCTTCGAAAAACCAATTGTAGAATTTGTTAACAGAAGTTCAAAGAAGTTTGAAATTACAACTTTAACATCTTTACCAAAATTAGATCCAGTTAAACAATCAAAATATGATCAGATGTTATCACAATTAAGCAGTGATGTTATAACACCACCGCCAATGAAACCAAAGATGCAAGAAAGTCAAAAAATTGAGACCCCAGAAATTAAAGAACAAAGTGTAATTCCAGTAACCAAAGATGAACCAGAACATGTTGTAAAACCAGTTTTAAATGAAATGCCTAAACCAATTGTAGAATTACCAGAAGAGTCGGAAATTGATGATGAAGATGATGACATTGAACAAATAAAATCAAAAATTCTAAAAACTTTATCAAAAATTGAACAAGCAGAGGTCGATTAATGTCATTTGATGGTGCCATTAAGGCATTATCTTTGGATGCTTTGAAAAATGTAAAAGATGGTTATGTGTTAGGTTTAGGAAGTGGACGTGCTGCAACTGTATTAGTAAAATTATTATCAAAATATATCAAAACAAAAAAAATTTCAGTTGAATGTGTACCAACATCAATGCAAATAAAATTGATTGCTGAAAAAGGTGGTTTACAATTAATTGATGCAGATCAAATTGACAAAATTGATTTAGTTTTTGATGGTGCAGATCAAATTGACAAAAATAAATTTTTGATAAAGGGTGGTGGTGGAGCATTGTTAAAAGAAAATATTCTAATTAGTGCTGCAAAAAAAGTTATCATTATAGCAGATAATTCAAAATTTGTCAAAGATTTTAACAGAACAGTTCCAATTGAGATTCATCCATTAGCAAGACAAATTATTTGGAAAAAAATTGAAAAAATTGGGGGTAAACCAGAATTACGAATACTTGATAGAGGATATCCATTTTTTACTGAAAATTCAAATATTATACTAGATTGTGATTTTGGAATAATCAAGAATCCAAAAGCACTACAGCAAAAGTTACTCAATATTGCAGGAGTAATAGAGGTTGGAATTTTTACAAGAAAACCAGATATAATTTACAAGGCAAAAGCAAACGGTAAATTTGAAATTTTAACTTAATTCTCGTGGCACAATATTACCATATCCAGGTTTACCAATTACTTCAAAATTTTCAGCAACAACAGTACCTCTAACAATTGTTTTGATAGGCCATCCTTTCAAATTCCATCCATCATATACAAGATAATCAGAAAATCCACCAAAGAGTTCAGGAGAAACTTTTGCTTCTTTTTTTAGATCAATCATTGCAATGTCTGCATCATACCCTATTGCGAGATGTCCTTTACTAGATAGACCAAAAATTTTAGAAGCATTTGTACTTGTTAAATTAACTAACTGATTCAAATTAATTTTATTTTTGTTAATTCCCTCACTAAGTAGAATTGGTAATGATGTTCCAATTCCAGGAAATCCAGCTAAAGCACTCCAGACATCATCTCCACCAAGTTTGAGTTTTAATTGATTAGCGACATGATCAGTTCCAATCGTATCAATTTCATTATTTTGTATGGCAGTCCATACAGATTGTATATCATTTTTTGTTCTAATTGGAGGCATAACTTTTGCAAGATAACCAGTTTGACTTTCATGTGACAAGGTTAGATAATGAGGACATGTTTCGACAAAAATTTTGGTACCTTTCTGTTTTTCTTCTTTTATTTTTTCTAATGCTAGTTTTGAGCCGATATGTACAAAGTAAATTTGACAATTATATTTTCTCCCATATTCACATATTGTTTGAATAGCTTTTGCTTCAAAATTAGGAGAACGACTTTCAGACCACGCATTTAGACCATCATGATTTTTTTCTTTTTGAGTTTTCATTCCACAAGCACATTCTTGGTAATCTTCTGCATGAACTAAAACAGGACAATCAAGTAATGCTGCTTTTTTTACAATTTTTTCAACTAATTCATTTGTTACATTTACCTCAGCAGAAATCAATTTTTGTTCACCTGGATTCATTTCCATATACACATGACCCACATCGCCTCCAAGGTTCATGTAAATTTTGAATGAAATGATTTTATTTTCCTTACAATAATTCATTTCGTCAATTTGAGAATTATCAAAAATTGATGCGTGTAGAGTATAATCAATATAATGTGAATTCTGACTTGCGGATAGATGTTTTTGAAGAGAGTCTTTGTATGAGCCGTTTAATCTAAACATTCTCATCATTGTAGTAACACCACCTATTGCAGCAGCATGTGATTCAGTTGTTGCAGCCTGATCAATAGGAGAATAGACACCATAGTGAACATGAGTATCAATTAAACCAGGAATGCTAACTAGGCCATAACCATTGATTTTTTTATCACATTCAGGAGTATCATTAGTTATTAGTTTGATTTTTCCATCTTCAATAACAATATTTTTTTCAACTATACCATTTGGAGTCATCACATGTGAATCTGTAATGATTAAATCGTAAGTCATTATGTTTACCTAAGTTTTCAGGTATATTACTAGAGTAAAAATGAATATACATTGTTAAAAAATGCAATTACTAGGGCCGATGGCTTAGGGGTATAGCGCCACGTTCGCAACGTGGATGTCGAGGGTTCGATTCCCTCTCGGTCCACTTCACGAAAACATTATACAGTGAAAAATGATCATTTCATCATGAAAGTATTCAATGGTAAACAAGCAGCCAATGATTACATGTCAGCACATACACTAGCATTTTCAACACCAGAGCTCACCTTAATGAGATTTTCATTTTGGTTAGGAGATATGGTTCCAGATCCTACAAAACAAGAAGAAAGTATTCCAAGATTATACACATACGTTGAAGAAAAAGACTATGCGCCGGTAGAAATTATTGATGATGATAATTATGTTCCAACAGGAGCTGTTTTGGGTTCTGGAATGTATGGAAGTGCAAATTCTGAATCATCAGGTGAAGAACAATTTTGTTCAGAATGTGGTGCAAAGAATTCAGCTACAGCAAAATTTTGTAGAGATTGTGGAACTAATCTAAATTAAAAATTATTGTTTTGAACCACACTTTGTGCAGAACTTAGCATTTGGCCTTAATCCTAAACCGCATGAAGTACAATTTCCACCACTTTGTTGCGGTGGAAGTAATGAAGGATCAGGAGTAGGGAGCGTTCCAGGTTGAGTAAATGCTTCATTAGTTCCCATAACTGAAGGAGGTCCTCCAACAGGATTATCAGCAGTACCAGAACGAGGAGGAACACCACCAGGCATCATTCCAGGTTGCCCCATTCCTGGCATTAGCCCAGGAGATTGTGTACCACCAGCTCCTACACCAGATGAAACTCTATCCAATGTTTTTTTCATTTCCATTAGTGATTTGATGGCTAAAAATTCTAAGGCAGAATAAGCTACAGTGTAATCACCTAATTTTTGAAAGAATTCTTTATCAGATAATTTTCCTGCTTTATACAAATTGTTTGCATCTAGAAAAGATTCGTAATATCCTTGTGATTCATCAAATAGTGCGGATAATTTTTCGAAAGTAAGATTTAATGTATCAATTTCTCCTAATGACATAACTCAATGAGAAGAATCTAATATTAATAGTTTAGAATAAAAAGAGAAAAATTAGTAGAGCCTAAATTTTTTCTAGTGCTCTGTCTATCATGTTTTGATATACTTCTTTAGAACCTGCGCCCACTTGTTGAGCTATGATTTCACCTTTGTTCAAAAGTAATAGTGTTGGAATACTAAACACGTTATATTTTTGTGCTATTTCTTGTGCATTATCAACATTAACTTTTACAAAGTTAACTTTCCCATCATAATCTCCAGCAAGTTCTTCTACAACAGGTCCAACCATTCTACAAGGTCCACACCATTGAGCCCAAAAGTCTACAAAGACTGGTTTATCAGAGCTAAGTACATCAGTTTCCCATGATTTTGGATCATCTATTTCTGTTATTGCCACGATTATCAAATTTCTTAAAAATTTCACATCTAAAAATGTATTTGTGATTATAATTTCATATTGTAGAGTCATGAAAAATTTTTCAAAATATACTTAAATGACGTATTGCACGTATGAAAATATGAGTGCAGAACTTAGATTGAAAAAACTTAGAGGTTCAGGAGGATTTGTGATGGCACGAGTAACTGATGAACAGCAAAGTAAGGGAAACCTTGGTGGACCAGATCTATTTTTAGCACCAGTTGGAAGATTAGAAGCTGAAAAAATTTCTAAATATACATGCAATACGTGTGAAAAAGAGTTTGAAGGTAGTCCGAATATAGAATTTGAAAATCCAAATGAAGAGGTTGCTGAAAATTTAGTTTTAGTTGAAAGAGGAAAATATCTATGCAACGAATGTGGTTCAACTATTGCGGAATACAGAGATTTTAGAAAACCTGATGAACAAGTAGACATAGGATTAGCAAATCCAATTGAAAAACAAGAAACAGACTTTGATAATTTTACTCAACAAGAAACGGTACAACCAGAGATAATACAAGAGCCTACTCCTAGCGGAGGAACATTTAGATCAATTTTTGGCATGGATGTTTTTGATGAGAGTGCAAAGAGAATAGGAAGAGCAAAACAAGTTGGTGTCGATTCAAATCAAGAATTAGTATTGCTTGTTTCAGATGCTAGTGGAAACGATATAAACATCAGTTGGAGTAGAATTGGAACTGTTGGAGAAGTAATCTTTTTAGGAAAATCTGATAAAACAGATGTAAAAGTAGAACAAACACTAGAAGTAGGAAGTGGTTCAAGATGTTCTAGTTGTAATTTTGATAACAAACCTGACTCTAAATTTTGTGAGAGTTGTGGAAATCAGCTATAGATAATCGATAAGACTTATCTTAGTAAATTTGCGAGCATAGATAATTTGGCAAGTTCAACAAAAAATCTCATCAAAGATATAATAATTATAGTTATAGCAATTGCTGTCATATGGTTTGGTTTACAGGCAGTTTTTGGAACTCCAAATCCATTTTATGTTGTTTCAAGTGGAAGTATGATTCCAGTACTGCAGGTTCATGATGTCATAGTTGTTGAAGGAAATACACCATTTCAAGATGTGAAAAAAGGTGACATTATTGTATTTTATTCACCAAAGTTATACGAACAGGGAAAAGAACGAGTGATTGTTCATAGAGTTAGTTTACTCATGGGGGAAGATCCAAAAATAGTTAGAACGAGAGGAGATGCTAATGCAGCATCAATTGCAGGTACAGATTATCCAATAACAGAAAAGGAATATCTAGGAAAAGTGGAACATGTGGTGCCACAGGTAGGATACATAACACAAATTCTTCAGCCACCAATAAACTACATAATAATTGCAGTCATAATTGGCGTCATGGTTGTAAAACATTTTGCTGGTAAGGAAAAGAAAAAAATTGAATTTCAATATACAAAAGATAAGTCAGTAGATGGCGATTCAAATGATGTTGTTGAAAATAACAAAGATGAATCAGTATCAGATATACATCATAAAGGAATAGTGGATGGCGATTCAAATAGAACTTTAGATAACAATAAAGATTCTGAATATACCAAATCATCAGATAAAGATGAATCAGTAGATGGCGATAAAAAAGAACTTTAAGATTATTTCTTTTCAGGTATTTTGAATACACGTTTGAAGTATTCTGAACTTTCTTTCAGTTCTTCAGGTTCTTCTTTAACTTTAGCCAAATTTTTTGCAAGTTGTTTTTTGTAACCTAATTGCATTTGACGAGCAATTTGTATTCTTTGAGCCTGTGGCGAACCTGCACCATGCATTGATTCAGTTAGATAACCAACTGCATTTCGTCCCATAGTCATGTTTTCAATTAATCTTAAAATTCTCATTCTATTTTCAACTTCAATTCCAGATTTTCCTTTTAGGTATTTTTTTAGAAGCGGTCCAGTTTCGGCACTTCTAAACTCTGCTTCAGATGGTAATGTAACTAGTATTCCGCCAGCAACATCTTGTGCAAGTCTTGCTAATTCATAGGGCAATCTAGTAACATTATGTTTACAGACATTTGCAAGCATATCATCATTAAGAAATACACCAGATTTCATCTTATGACTTTGATATGATGCTGCAATTCCTGCAGCATAGATTGATTCGTTAAGATGTGTCATTTCAATAATTTTATCTTTAATGTGAGAAACTTTTGGAACCCCATTATATTCTGCAATTGCAGCTGCAGCACCAATTAAAACATCACCTAAACCAGTTTTACAAACATAGCTTCGTCTATGATAACAAGTAAATCTTTCAACTAACATTGATGCAAATTCGTATTCACCATCCATAAAGATCATTTCGTTTGGAATGAATACACGATCAAAAATTACCATGGTTTCTTGTCCACCATATTCAGAGTTTCCAACGTCAATATCACCGGGTTCCATGCTACGAGTATCACAAGATTGTCTACCGTAGATGTAAGTAAGTCCAGGTGCATCTACTGGAAGAGCACCAACAATTGCATAATCTTTATCGTTTTCTAATAATCTCATTGTAGGCATTACAATCATCCAATGTGAATTAATTGTACCAGTTTGATGTGCTTTAGCGCCAGTCACATAGACACCTTTATCGTCTCTATCAACAATATGCAGAAATAAATCAGGATCTTCTTGTTCACTTGGTGTTAAACTTCTATCACCTTTCACATCAGTCATTGCACCACCAATAACCAAGTTTTCGTGTTGAACCATTTTGATGAATTCTAATAATCTTTCATGATATTTTGTTTCATGTTTTTCATCAATTTCAAATGTTGTAGAGTGTAATGAATTTAATGCATCCATTCCAACACATCTTTGAAAACATGTACCAGTAAGTTGACCTAGTTTTCGTTGCATTTTATTTTGTAAGACTAAATCTTCTGCACTTTCTGCAATATGTAAAAAACGATTTACTCTTTCACCAGAGATTGAGGATTGTGAAGATGCAAGTTCTTCTTCTTCAACTGCAAGATCATAAGTTCTTGCTACTGCATTAATTGAAGGTCTAATCATTGGATGACTAACTGGTTCTTTTACTAATTCACCAAACAAGTAAACTTTCAGATCTCTGCCTTTTAGACTCTCAATGTATTCCTCTCCAGTTCTGATCGGTTTTACTGTTTTTTGCATGTCGATGTATCACTTAGTGATTCAAATAATTAAAAAGTTTCCAAAAAGAGCTGTGCCTAACTAGAGACCTATGCGTACATCTAGAACTTTACAACCATTATTTTTTTCCATAACTAAAACGGGATTCATATCTAATTCTTTAATTTCATTAAAATCAGAAACTAGCTGAGATAATCTTTGAATACATTCTGATAGTTTTTTGATATCAGATGGTTTTTCTCCTCTAACTCCTTCTAGAATTTTTTTAGTTTTAATTGAAGAGATCATATCATCTGCTTCAATGTTAGTCATTGGTGCAAGTTTGAAAGTAACATCTTTTAGAACTTCAACATAGATACCACCCATTCCAAGCATCACAACAGGTCCAAATCCAGGTTCAAGTTTTGAACCAATAATCATCTCTTTTCCTCCTTTTACCATTTCAACAACTAGAACGCCTTTGATGTCAGCCTTTTTGTCATATTTTTTTGCATTTTTTATTATAGTATCAAATGCATTTTCAACATCCTTTGCATTTTGTAGATTTACTTTAACTCCACCTGCATCAGATTTATGAATGATTTGGGGAGATGCAATTTTTAAAACTACAGGATAACCAATTTTTTTAGAAGCAGTTACTGCTTCTTTTTTTGTTTTCGCTAGTTTGCTAGCAGGTAATGGGAATCCATATGCTCGAAGAATTTCCTGTCCTTCTTCTTCTAGTAAGGCATTTCTTTTTTCTTTTTTTGCAGTATCTAGGATTTTTTTCACTTTGTCCTTTTTGACAGTGAATTTTGTAGTTTTTCCAGAGGGGTTTTTTACCCAATTTGTAAAGGTGAGCATTGCGTTTAGCGCACGAATTGAACCTTCTGCATACGTATAGTAAGGAACGTCTCCATTTGCTAAAATTTCACGATTAGTTATTCCTTCATCCAATCCCATTAAACTAGCCAACATTGTTTTCTTGTATTTTTTTGACATTGATACTATAACTTTAGCAAGCTTGTCATAATCTAATGTAGCAGATGGTGTACACATAGAGATTACAGAA
>Ga0208946_1000008_pt1 | contig 36398 bp, 35 predicted proteins | sample AOAMet2_C49A8_80_2_FD_188075 | JGI IMG/M metagenome (GOLD analysis project Ga0208946, IMG submission 188075) | Ammonia-oxidizing marine microbial communities from Monterey Bay, California, USA - C0912_C49A8_80 (SPAdes) | ecosystem: Environmental > Aquatic > Marine > Intertidal zone | place...
GGTGAAAGGCCAATCAAACTCGGTGATAGCTGGTTCTCCGCGAAATGCATTTAGGTGCAGCGTCGCATGTTCAGCCATGGAGGTAGAGCACTGGATGGGTTAGGGGGCCTACAAGCTTACCGACCCCAGCCAAACTCCGAATGCCATGGCTCCAGAGTGCGGCAGTGAGTCCTCGGGGGATGAGCTTCGATGGACGAAAGGGAAACAGCCCAGACCGCCGACTAAGGCCCCAAAGTTCTGACTAAGTGGTAAACGAAGTGGGATTGCACAGACAGCCAGGATGTTGGCTTAGAAGCAGCCACCATTGAAAGAGTGCGTAACAGCTCACTGGTCGAGTGATCCCGCGCGGAAAATGTAACGGGGCTCAAGTCAGACGCCGAAGTCGCGGATTTCTGCATAGCAGGAGTGGTAGCGGAGCGTCGAGCCTGGAGTGAAGCGGCGGTGGAAACCGTCGTGGACCGGGTTCGAGTGAGAATGTAGGCATGAGTAGCGAGAGAGGGGTGAGAAACCCCTCCGCCGAAAGTCCAAGGGTTCCTGGGGAAGGCTAATCCTCCCAGGGTGAGTCGGGAGCTAAGGCGAGGCCGAGAGGCGTAGTCGATGCACAACCGGTTGATATTCCGGTACCACAGGTTGCGCGACAGACGCCGACCTGCAGTTGCTAAGGGGATGGGCGATCCTTCGGGATCGCCAGGAACTGACCCACTGCAGTGAGGCGAGTGATGCGGGGACGCAGGAAGGTAGATGAACCCAGGCGATGGTTGTCCTGGGGCAAGCGTGTAGGTCGAGGCGTAGGTAAGTCCGCTCCTCACGAAGACCGAGACGTGACGCCGAGCCGTTCAAGGCGAAGTCATTGATCCTCAGCTGCCAAGAAAAGCCGCTAGCGAGTGCAACCAAGTGCCCGTACCCCAAACCAACTCAGGTGGACAGGTAGAGAATACTAAGGCGATTGGGAGAACTATGGTTAAGGAACTCGGCAAATTGCATCCGTAACTTCGGGAGAAGGATGACCGCATTAGAGTGAAAAGGCTTTTCGCCTCGAGCTTGAAGCGGTGGCACAAACCAGGGGAAAGCGACTGTTTACTAAAAACACAGCAGCGTGCTAAGTCCTAAGACGACGTATACGCTGTGACGCCTGCCCGGTGCCGGAAGGTTACGGGGAAGGGTCAGCCTTCGGGCGAAGCTCTGAACCTAAGCCCCGGTAAACGGCGGCCGTAACTATAACGGTCCTAAGGTAGCGAAATTCCTTGTCGGGTAAGTTCCGACCTGCACGAATGGCGTAACGACTTTCCTACTGTCTCAACCATAGACCCAGCGAAATTGAAGTACGAGTAAAGATGCTCGTTAGCTGCAGAAGGACGGAAAGACCCCGTGGACCTTTACTACAGCTTGGTATTGGTATTTGTTATACGTTGTGTAGGATAGGTGGGAGACTTGGAAGCGTCGGCGCTAGCCGATGTGGAGTCAACCTTGAAATACCACCCTGCGTTTGACGGATATCTAACCTACGCCCGTGATCCGGGCGGGGGACCGTGCCAGGTGGGTAGTTTGACTGGGGCGGTCGCCTCCTAAAAGGTAACGGAGGCGCCCAAAGGTTCCCTCAGTCTGGTTGGCAATCAGACGTCGAGTGCAATGGCACAAGGGAGCTTGACTGCGAGACTTACAAGTCGAGCAGGTGCGAAAGCAGGGCATAGTGATCCGGCGGTTGCGTGTGGAAGCGCCGTCGCTCAACGGATAAAAGGTACCCCGGGGATAACAGGCTTATCTTCCCCAAGAGTCCATATCGACGGGAAGGTTTGGCACCTCGATGTCGGCTCATCGCATCCTGGGGCTGAAGCAGGTCCCAAGGGTTGGGCTGTTCGCCCATTAAAGCGGTACGCGAGCTGGGTTTAGAACGTCGTGAGACAGTTCGGTCCCTATCCTCTGCAGCCGGAGGAGATTTGAGAAATGCTGTCCCTAGTACGAGAGGACCGGGATGGACGTAGCTCTAGTGTGCCAGTTGTTCCGCCAGGAGCATGGCTGGTTGGCCACCTACGGAAGGGATAACCGCTGAAAGCATCTAAGTGGGAAGCCCGTTTCAAGATGAGATCTCCCACCGGGTTAACCGGGTAAGGCCTGTGGTAGACCACCACGTTGATAGGCCGGAGGTGTACGTGCGGCAACGCATTTAGCCGACCGGTACTAATCGGCCGAGGGCTTGGTTACTCACATCGACAAGAGTTGTCGATGTTCGTGTTCGCTGTGGAGTACTGGAGAGGCCGAGAGGTCGCTCTTGACAATTGAATCGGGTCCCGGCCTCAGCGCCGGTCGGGACGCAACTGGTTTTCGGTGGCTATGGCGGCGGGGTCACACCCGTTCCCATTCTGAACACGGCAGTTAAGCCCGCCAGCGCCGATGGTACTTGGGACGAGTGTCCCTGGGAGAGTAGGACGCCGCCGGATTTCTAACGCTACGAGCGGGACCCCTAGGGGTCCCGCTCTAGCGCGTTTTGGGCCTGGATGGGGTCGTGACGGTGGCCGGATGGGCATCAGCCGAGGAAGGACGGCGGGCGGAGGCATGGGTCGCAGGTCACGCTGGGCTGCCGACGTAGCGCCGCTAGCCTCGTCGGCCATGGCTTCCCCCGGTGAACGCGATCGTGGCCCTCGAACCGGCGGTTCGGGAGGCAGTTCTCGGGGTGGTTCTCGGGGCGGTTCTCGGGGCGGATCGTCGGGTGGTTCTCGGGGCGGATCGTCGGGTGGTTCTCGGGGCGGATCGTCGGGCGGTTCCCGCGGTGGATCCGGCGGTGGATCCCGAGGCGACTCCCGTGGCGGCCCCAGAGGGGGCGATCGGCGATCGGGTTCCGGTAGCGGTTCCCGATCGGGGGGCCAGCGGCGTGACGGGGATCGACGTGGTGGCGGAGAGGCCGTCACGGATCGTCGTCGGCGTGGACCCGATGCGGCCGGCCCGACCACCTGGGGTGGCGTGGCCCGTCGTGGAGCCGGGCGCCTGGAACGCGAGGAGCAGGAGGACCGTCCGGAGCGACGAGATCGGACGGCGGAACGAACGACCCGGCCCAGACGCCCCGAGCCGGAACGGTCTGATCGTCTTCGTAACGAGGCGGCCGAGGCGGTGGCTCGTGGCGGGTCCAGGGGTGGATCGAAGCGGGGACCAAGGGCGATGGAACGTCTGGCCCTGCCCGAGGCACCCAGGAGACTCCCCGACGCCGATCTCCTGCTTCGGCGAGCACTAGGCGATCGGGCGGGCGGCAAGGCCCTCAATCGATTGGATGAAGCCGCCCGCGCCTTCTCCGACGATCGGTTCCAGGATGCCCGTCGCATCCTGAACCAGTTGGTCGAACGAGCACCAGAGGTTCCTGAGGTGATTGAGTTGCTCGGGCTCGTGCACTACCGCATGGGCCACTGGAAGGCAGCGACCAAGCGCCTCGAGGTCTTCCGTGAGATGACGGGAAGTACGGAGCAGCACCCTGTGCTGGCCGACTGCCATCGCGCCCAGGGCCGGTGGGACGACGTCCAGGTGCTGTGGGTTGAGCTCCGTGATGCCTCCCCCAGCGGCCCGCTCGTCACCGAGGGCCGACTGGTGGCCGCCGGGGCACTTGCCGACCAGGGCCGTATCGAGGAGGGCCTCGCCCTCTTGGAGCGGGGTTGGCGGATCCCGTCGAGGGCCCGAGACCATCACCTCCGGCGGGCCTACGCGTTGGCCGACCTCTACGAGCGGTCCGGTGCCGAACCGCGGGCCCGCGAGTTGTTCATCTGGGTCCGGAATCATGACGCCCGGTTCGCCGACGTTGCAGCCCGGGTTCGCTCTCTTTCCTGAAGGGCCTGTTCCTGAAGTGCACTTTCCGGTGGGGGCGGGTTCCTCCAGGAGCGGGTCCTGAAGAGTCTGGCCGTCCAGCGAATTCGACCGTGACCGATGACCCGCCATGGCTCTGCGAGGGCCACGCGTGCCCCATGGTCGCGACGTAGGGTGAATCGGTCCCCGGGTTTTCGGTGGACCTTGGAGACCAGAGAATCACCAGACAGGAGCCACTCAGGTGGACATCGCATCCTTGCTCGGCGCTGACGCCGACGACCTGCTCGGCCATCAGTGCCACACTATTTCCGCTGACCAGCTCACCACGCCGGGACCCGACACGGTGACCGACGTCTACGGGGTCACGGACCGTTCCCCACAGGTCCTCCGCAACCTCCAGTCGCTCCTCGACCACGGCCGTCTGGCTGGCACGGGCCACGTCTCCATCCTTCCCGTCGACCAAGGCATCGAACACTCAGCGGCCGCGTCGTTCGCTCCGAACCCGACCTACTTCGATCCAGCGAACATCGTGGAGTTGGCCATCGAGGGCGGTTGCAACGCGGTGGCCAGCACCTACGGCGTCCTGGCTTCGGTATCGCGCCGGTACGCCCACCGCATCCCGTTCATCGTCAAGATCAACCACAACGAGTTGCTGACCTTCCCGAACCAGTTCGACCAGGTCATGTTCGGTTCTGTCGACCAGGCCTTCGACCTCGGAGCGGCCGGGGTGGGGGCCACCATCTACTTCGGCTCGCCCGAGTCCACCCGCCAGATCCAGGAGGTCAGCGAGGCCTTCGCCCGGGCCCACGAACTCGGAATGTTCACGGTGCTGTGGTGCTACCTCCGCAACTCCGGCTTCAAGGTGGACGGTGTTGACCACCATGCCTCCGCCGACCTGACCGCCCAGGCCAACCACCTCGGCGTGACCATCCAGGCCGACATCATCAAGCAGAAACTCCCGGAGACCAACGGTGGCTACCGGGCTCTGCCCGGCTACGGCAAGACCCACGATCTCGTCTACGACGAGCTGACCACCGACCACCCGATCGATCTCTGCCGCTGGCAGGTGGCCAACTGCTACATGGGACGGATCGGGCTCATCAACAGCGGCGGTGCCTCCGCAGGAGCCAGCGACCTGGCCGAGGCTGTCCGCACCGCGGTTGTCAACAAGCGGGCGGGGGGCATGGGCCTGATCAGCGGGCGCAAGGCATTCCAGCGCCCGATGGCCGAGGGTGTCGAGCTCCTCAATGCCATCCAGGACGTCTACCTCGACGAGTCGATCACCCTGGCCTAGGGCCGGGCGTCGGGGTCAGCATCAGATGTCCGGGGGCGGGTCGGAAACGATGGACCTTCTGCTGGTCGACCATCCAGCCGACGGGATCCGTCGGCTGACCCTCAACCGGCCGGACAAGCGAAACGCGTTGAGTCATCCGCTACGGGGCGCTCTGCTCGACGCTCTGGTGGCTGCCGATGTCGATGACTCGGTGAGGGTCACCGTCGTCCGGGGTGCAGGAAGCTGCTTTTCGTCGGGGTACGACCTGGGCGGTGGGAACGAGGGGCACGAACTTCCCTTCCCGACCACGCCCGGGGACGGCCAGTGGCCCCGCCACGTGACCGACGGATGGATGGGCATCTGGGACCTGGCCAAACCGGTCATTGCCCAGGTGCACGGCTGGTGTCTGGCTGGCGGGAGCGAGTTGGCCACCGGTTGCGACCTCGTCTACGTGGCCGATGACGCCCGGATGGGATATCCGGCGGTGCGATTCGGTGTGCCCGACATGCACTTCCACGCCTGGTTCCTGGGGATGCGAAAGGCCATGGAGATGATGGTCACCGGGGACTCGATCACCGGAACGGAGGCCGTCGAACTGGGCTGGGCCAATGCGGCCTTTCCGGTGGACGACCTCGACGAGGCCGTGCTCGAAGTGGCTGGCCGGATCGCCGCCATGCCCCCCGACGTGGTCCAGTTGAACAAGCGGGCCGTGCACCGGCAGATGGAGTACATGGGGATGCGGGCGGGGATCCGTGCGGGCACCGAGATCTGCGCGTTGGGTGTGCATTCGGCGTCGATGGCCCAGTTCCTCTCGGAGGTTGCCGAGTCCGGACTCACGGAAGCCCTGCAACAGCGCGACGAACCGTTCGGCGATTACCGGACGGGGGACCCGACCCGGGGGTCTGAACCGTAGGTCTGACCTGCCATCCGGCCGGTCGTCGGGATCGGCACCTGTGACCCATTCAACGCCGGTCGGGGGCGTTGCATCGTGACCGTCCCGAAGGCCCGCGGTTAGGGTCCGTTGGAAGGCAACGACGCCCCGTGGAGGAAGCAACGTGACAGACATCGCGGAGGCCCTCTCGGCACCCGCCCTCGACGAGGTCATCATCCGGTTCGCCGGCGACTCGGGCGACGGCATGCAGTTGACGGGCGACCGGTTCACCAATGCCAGTGCCATGTTCGGCAACGACCTGGCCACGTTGCCGGAGTATCCGGCTGAGATCCGGGCTCCAGCCGGAACCATGGCCGGGGTCTCGGCGTTCCAGGTCCACATCTCGGACCATGACATCACCACCCCGGGCGACGCCCCCGACGTGCTGGTGGCCATGAACCCGGCGGCGTTGAAGTCGGATCTCCAGACCCTGGTTCCCGGCGGAACGCTGATCGTCAATCGGGACACCTTCGAGGAGCGAAACCTGGCCAAGGCCGGGTTTGACCACAACCCCCTCGAAGGCGAGGACCTGGTGGGCTATCGGCTCATCGAGGTTCCCATGACGTCGTTGACCAAGGAGGCCTGTGCCGAGTTCGGCGTCAAACCCCGGGACGCCGACCGGTCCAAGAATTTCTTCGCCCTCGGCCTGTTGTCGTGGATGTACAGCCGCCCCGTCGAACCGACGCTGGACTGGATCGAGTCCAAGTTCGCTGGCAAGGACCTGATCATCGCCGCCAACCGGGCGGCGTTCAACGCCGGACACGCCTACGGGGAGACCGCGGAGCTGGGCTCCCAGCGGGTCATAGTGAAGGCAGCGCCCCTGGAACCCGGCACCTACACGAACATCAACGGCAACACGGCGTTGTCGTGGGGCCTGGTAGCTGCCTCCCAGTTGAGCGGCCTGCCGCTCTACCTCGGGTCGTACCCCATCACCCCGGCCACCGACATCCTCCACGAGCTGTCCAAGCACAAGGCTTTCGGTGTGACGACCTTCCAGGCAGAGGACGAGATCGCGGCGGTCGGTGCGGCGATCGGCGCTTCCTACGGAGGCTCGCTCGGCGTGACGACTACCAGTGGTCCGGGACTGGCGCTCAAGGGCGAGGCCATGGGTCTGGCTGTCAGCCTCGAGCTGCCCTTGGTCATCGTCGACATCCAGCGGGGCGGTCCTTCGACCGGGCTACCCACCAAGACCGAGGCCGCCGATCTGATGATGGCCATGTACGGCCGCCACGGCGAGTCGCCCATGCCCATCGTGGCCGCCCGGACCCCGTCAGACTGCTTCGATACGGCCATCGAAGCAGCACGGATAGCGCTCGTCCACCAGACGCCGGTGATCCTGTTGTCCGATGGCTATCTGGCCAATGGGTCCGAGCCGTGGCGCCTGCCCGAAGTCGACGACCTGCCCGAGATTGAGGTCAAGTACGCCACGGAGTTCAACATGGTCGACAAGGACGGCAACGACGTGTTCTGGCCGTTCCTGCGCGGAGAGGACGGCAACCGACCGATCGCCCTGCCCGGTACGCCCGACCTCATGCACCGTCTCGGTGGGATCGAGAAGGAGGACGGTTCGGGCAACGTCAGCTACGACCCCGACAACCACGAGTACATGGTCCGCCTGCGAAACGACCGAATCGCGTCGATTCCCGTGCCCGATGCCGAGTTGGAAGAGGGCTCTGGCGGCGACGCCGACCTGTTGGTCGTGGGTTGGGGTTCCACCTGGGGTGCCATCACCGGTGCTGCCCGCCGGGTGCGTGCCGCCGGCGGGAAGGTCGATCACGTCCAGTTGACGCACCTGAACCCGCTGCCCGCCAATCTGGGCGACCTGCTCCGATCCCACCGCGGGGTGCTGGTACCCGAGCTGAACCTCGGGCAACTGGTTCGCATCCTGCGGGCCGAGTACCTAGTTGATGCCCGACCGTTGTCCAAGGTGAAGGGCCAGCCCTTCACAGCCGGCGAGATCCACATCGCCATCGGAGAAGCCATGGAGGAACTCTCCGGATCCGCGGGTGGATCGACGAACGAGGAGGTCGCCTGATGACTGACGTGATGAATCCGGCGGCCACCGTCGATGACGGACCGGTTCCTGAGACGAGCAAAGCAGACTGGACCAGCGACCAGGAGGTCCGCTGGTGCCCGGGGTGTGGTGACTACTCGATCTTGACCGCCATCCAACTGCTCATGCCCGAGTTGGGTGTGCGCCGCGAGAAGACGGTATTCATCTCGGGTATCGGGTGCGCGGCCCGGTTCCCGTATTACATGAACACCTACGGAGTGCACACCATCCACGGTCGGGCGCCCGCAGTGGCCACCGGTCTGGCCATGGCCCGACCGGATCTCGACGTGTGGGTCATCGGTGGCGATGGCGACATGTTGTCCATTGGCGGCAATCACCTCATCCACGCGCTACGCCGCAACATCAACCTGAACGTCCTGCTGATCAACAACCAGATCTACGGCCTGACCAAGGGCCAGTTCTCGCCGACCAGCCAGAAGGGCAAGGTGACCAAGTCGTCGCCCGTCGGCCTGGTGGCCCGACCCTTCAACCCGATCAGCGTGGCGTTGGGCGCCGAGGCGACCTTCGTGGCCCGCACGCATGACATGGACCGTCGCCACATGCAGGAGACGTTCCGTCGGGCCCACGAGCACGAGGGCGCGGCGTTCGTCGAGGTGCTCCAGAACTGCAACGTCTTCAACGACGGCGTCTTCGCGTCGATCACCAAGAAGGACGTGCGCGAAGACATGCTCATCGAACTGCAGCACGGAAAGCCGATCCTGTTCGGTTCCGAGAACCAGTACGGCGTAGCGCGGCGCCCCGAGGGCGTCGTCATCGTGGACGTGGCCGAGGTGGGTATCGAGTACGTGCTGGTGCACGACGAGAACATCCGGAACCCGTCGACCGCCTTCTCGCTGTCCCGGCTGGCCAAGACTCCGGCCACCCCCACCCCGATCGGGGTGTTCCGGGCCATCGACCGGGGCGAGTTCGCCTCGTCGGTCTCAGCCCAGATCCGCGAGGTCCAGGCCCAGGTTGGCCAGGGAGACCTCTCGGACCTGTTGCGGTCGCAGCCCACCTGGGACGTCTGAGGCCCCGAGTCCGCCATGGCGTGGGCACTGGACCTCGACGGCGTTGTCTGGCGGGGTACCGATGGGGTACCGGGGGCGGGTGAAGCAGTCCGACTTCTGCAGGATTCGGGCGAGCGCGTCCTATTCGTGACGAACAACTCGGGTCGGCCGGTTTCCGACACCGAAGAGAAGTTGGCCGGTCTGGGAATCGACGCCATGGGTGGCGTGGTCACGTCGGGAATGGCCGCCGCCCGTCTGGTGGTCCCCGGAGAGCGGGTGCTGGGGATGTGCGGTCCCGGTTGCCGCGAGGAGCTCGAACGGGTGGGCGCCGAGGTGGTGCGGGACGGGATGGTCGACACGGTGGTGGTCGGCTTCCACGATGACTTCGACTACCGGGGCCTGACGGCCGGCGTGCAGGCGGTCCTCGGGGGCGCCCGACTGCTAGGCACCAACGATGACGTGACCTTCCCGGCCCACGACGGGTTACGGCCCGGAGCCGGTTCGTTGCTGGCCGCAGTGGTGGCCGCTACGGGGGCGACGCCTGAACTGGCCGGCAAGCCCTACGGGCCGATGTGTGAACTGGTCCGCGATCTGGCAGACGCCGGGGACGTCGGGAAAGAGGCTGCTGGTACCCCGGAGACGGGCCACGTGATGGTGGGGGACCGGCCCGACACTGATGGGCGATTTGCCCGGGCGTTGGGCTGGCGTTGGTCTCTGGTCCTCTCAGGCCTGATCGGCAAGGACGATCTGCCGGTGGATCCCGATTCCGACACGGTGCACGACGACCTGCTGGCATGTGTCCGCGAGCACCTGGGTGGACGGGAGCGTCTGGGGTGAGTGCCCGCCGGCGTCTCGACCTGGAGCTGGTGCGACGCGGGTTGGTCGAGGGGAGGGGCGCGGCCCAGGACGTCATCGAGGCTGGTCGGGTGACGGTGGACGGGGCGCCGGCCGGTAAGGCGGCGCGCCTCGTGGATCCGGGACAGGCCGTGGTCCTGACAGGGGCGCCGCCGAAGTACGTGTCCCGTGGTGGTCGGAAGTTGGAGGCCGCCCTCGACCGGTTCGGGATTGATCCGACCGGCCACCGGGTGGTCGACGTTGGGGCGAGCACCGGCGGCTTTACCGATTGCGTACTTCAACGTGGTGCGGTCTCGGTGGTGGCCATCGACGTTGGGCGGGGTCAGCTCCACCAACGCCTAATGGTCGATGACCGGGTGGCGGTCCACGAGCGGACCAACGTCCGGGGGGTCGACGGGGCAGCCCTCGGCGCTCCGTTCGGACTCCTGGTAGCCGATCTCTCGTTCATTTCGCTACGAACCGTGATGCCCGACCTAGTCGGGCTGGTGGCTGACGGCGCGTCTCTGGTGCTCCTGGTAAAGCCCCAGTTCGAGGCCGGAAAGGCCGAGGTGGATCGGGGAAGCGGCGTGATCCGGGACCCCGAGGTCTGGTTGACGGTGCTCGAGGCGGTCGACGTTTCGGTTCGCGGGCACGCAGCGGCCATCATGGAGGGGATGCCTTCTCCGATCACCGGTGCTGATGGAAACGTGGAGTTCCTCGTGCACGTGCGCGCCGGCACAGTGGGAACGCCACTGGACGCAACGGGTCTGGTGGCTGAGGCCCTTCGATCCCGGGAGCAGGCGGTGGATCGCTGATGGCGCTCGTCGTGCTAGTCGTCCACGAGGAGCGCCCCGAGGCTGTAGCTCAGGCCGACGCTCTGGCTGCTGTCCTGATGGGCGACGGCCATCAGGTAAACCGATCCGACGATCCCGGCTTCACGGCTACCGGTATGGACGACGCCACGGATCTGGTGGTGAGCCTGGGCGGGGACGGGTCGATCCTGCGGGCCGTCGACCTCCTGGATGGCCGGTCCGCTCCGATCCTGGGGGTGAACCACGGCGAGCTGGGGTATCTGGCCACCGTAGAGCCCGCGGACGCCCACGCTTCGGTGGTTCGGGTACTGGCTGGCGAACACGACCTCGAGGAGCGGATGATGCTCCGGGTCGAGGTGTACCGGGCCGGCGCTTCGGCGGCTGCCCCCGAGGTGATCGACCATGCCCTCAACGAAGTAGTCGTCGAGCGGAGTGCCGGCGGCCAGACCATCCGGGTGGGGGTGTCTCTCGACGGCGAGTCGTTCACCTCCTACGCCGCTGACGGCCTGATCGCCGCCACGCCCACCGGGTCGACGGCCTACGCCTTCTCGGCACGTGGACCGATCGTGGATCCGCTGCATCGGGCCATCCAACTGACGCCCGTGTCGCCCCACATGCTCTTCGACCGGACCCTGGTTCTGGAACCGTCGACCGAAGTGGGCATGGAGGTACTGGGCAGACGGGCCGCCACCTGCACGGTGGACGGTCGGTCGGTGGCCGACCTTGCTGGGGGAGATCGAGTCATGTGTACGGCGGCCGACCGGGTGGTCCGTCTGGTGACCTTCGGCCCCCGAGACCTCCGCGGCCTGCTGGTGAACCGTTTCGGGCTCGCCGACCGTTGAGAGCGAGACCCGCTGTCACACCCGTTGGCCAGGATGCCTCCCGGGTGATTCGCCCCACCGCTGGAGCGGCCTTCGGGCGCCGGCTTGACCGGGCCCTGCAACTCAAAGGAACGACCGTCGAGGGCGGGAAACGGGACTGAGCGATGCTTGCCGAACTACGGATCACCGGACTGGGAGTGATCGACGAGGTCGAGGTGGTGTTCGGTCCGGGCCTCACCGCGGTCACCGGTGAAACCGGTGCCGGCAAGACCATGGTCATGGGCGCTGTCGAGCTGCTGCTGGGCGGACGGGCCGATCCGTCGATCGTGCGGCCCGGAGCGACCGAGGCCGTCGTAGAGGGCCGGTTCGTCCTAGGTGACGGCGCCGGCGACCGGGAGCACGTACTCCGGCGCGTAGTGCCCGTCGAAGGTCGGAGCCGCGCCTACGTCGACGGGCACCTGGAGACGGCAGCAAGCCTCGCCGAGGTAGCCGGACGCCTCGTCGACCTCCACGGACAACACGCCCATCAACGCCTGCTGGGTGCCGCAGCGCAGCGGGATGCGTTGGACCGGTTCGGTGCGATCGACCTGACGCCGCTGGCCGACACCCGTCGACGCCTGGCGGAGATCGACGCCGAGTTGGCCTCCTTTGGCGGAGACGATCGGGCCCGAGCCCGTGAGATCGACCTTCTCCGCTTCCAGGTGGCCGAGCTGGACGCCGCCGGGCTGGCCGACCCGACAGAGGACGACCGTCTGGCCGCTGAGGAACTCCTGCTGGGAGACGCCGTGGCCCACCGGGAGGCCGCAGCAGCAGCGCTCGAACTATTGGACGGCGACGGTCCGGCGTCCGATGCGGTGGGTCGTGCGTTGGCCGCGTTGGAGGGGCGATCGCCATTCGATCCCGCGGTGGGTCGCCTGGCCGGCTTGGCCGCGGAGCTGGGGGACGTGGCGTCGGACCTCCGGGGGATCGCCGAGGGTCTCGAGGAAGATCCGGCCCGTCTGGACGTGGTGGGGGAGCGACGGCGCCTGCTGGCCGAGTTGCGACGCAAGTATGGCGACGATCTTGGGTCGGTGATGGCCTACCAGAGCGACGTGTCCGATCGCCTGAAGGCTCTGGAGGACCACGAGGCCCGAGCCGCGACGCTCGATGCGGAACGTCTGGCTGTCGAGGCTGCCTGCGCGGAGGCGGCCGCCACGGTTCGGAGCGCCCGTCGTCGGGCCGCTCCAGGTCTGGCCGACCGGGTCTGTGAGCATCTCCGGGCGCTGGCCATGCCGACGGCCACCGTCGAGGTCGGAGTCGATGGCGAGGCAGGCGAGGAGGTCGAGTTTCGTCTCGCCCCCAACTCGGGGTCACCGATGCTGCCGTTGGTACGGGTGGCTTCGGGCGGCGAGTTGGCCCGCACCATGCTGGCCGTGGGCATGGTCCTGACAGCGTCGCCACCGGTCCAGCTGTTCGATGAGGTGGATGCCGGCGTGGGAGGCGAGGCGGCGCACCGGATCGGGGAGGCGCTGGCCGCGCTGGCCACTGATCGACAGGTCCTCGTGGTGACCCACCTGGCTCAGGTTGCCGCCTACGCCGACTATCAGATGCTGGTGGCCAAGGTCGACGATGGCCACAGCACAGCGGCCTCGGTCAGGCCGCTGGATGCCGACGAACGGGTGGTGGAGCTTTCCCGGATGCTCTCGGGTTCGCCGGACAGCGAGACCGCCCGGGGCCACGCCACCGAGCTTCTCCATGCCGCACGCGGTCTCTGACGGGTCCAGGAGAACCGGCGTGACGGGAGACCCCGGATCCCACGGCGCGCTCCGCGCGCTCGTGGCTGGTCGGGGATAGGTTGAACTCCCGTGACGAAACACATCTTCGTGACGGGAGGGGTGGCGAGTTCGCTCGGTAAGGGCCTGACTGCCGCCTCCCTCGGACGCCTCCTCAAGCAACGCGGTCTTCGGGTTGTCATCCAGAAGCTCGATCCATACATCAACGTGGATCCGGGAACGATGAACCCCTTTGAACATGGGGAGGTCTTCGTCACCGATGACGGTGGTGAGACCGACCTGGACCTCGGTCACTACGAACGGTTCATCGACGAGAACCTGACCCGGGACTCCAACGCGACCACCGGGTCGATCTATTCCTCGGTGATCGCCGCCGAACGCCACGGCGAGTACCTGGGCCGGACCGTCCAGGTCATCCCCCACATCACCGATGAGATCCAGCGTCGGATCCGACGGCTGGCCGGCGACGACGTCGACGTCCTCATCACTGAGGTCGGAGGCACGGTTGGCGACATCGAGATCCTTCCCTTCCTCGAGGCCATCCGACAGTTCCGTCTCGATGTAGGCCCAACCAACGTCTGCTACGTCCACGTGACCCTGGTGCCGTTCATCGGCCCGTCGGGCGAACACAAGACGAAGCCCACCCAGCACTCGGTGACCGAACTCCGCAGCGCCGGCATCCAACCCGACGCCATCGTCTGTCGGAGCGACGAGCCGATCAGCGACGAGCTGGAACGCAAGATCTCCCGACTCTCCAACGTGCCGTTCAGTGGTGTCGTCAACTGCCCGGACGCCGGCAGCCTCTACGAGATCCCGTTGGTCGTCCACGACGAGGGTCTCGACCAGTTTGTGTGCGACGCCCTGCATCTGATCACCGACCCGCCCGACCTGACCGAGTGGCGAGCGCTCAACGAGCGAGTGGGCCGGGCCACCACGCCGGTTCGGATCGGCCTCATCGGTAAGTACGTGAGCTTGGTCGATGCCTATCTGTCGGTTGTCGAGTCACTGAAGCACGCCGGCATCCACCACGGCGCCGACGTCGAGATCGACTGGATCCAGGCCGAGGACGTCGAGGGGCTGCTCGGCGAGAACCGCCTGAGGGACCTTGACGGGATCGTCATCCCCGGCGGATTCGGTGAGCGCGGCGTGGAGGGCAAGATCGCCGCAGCCGGCTTCGCCCGGGAGAACGACGTGCCCTGCCTCGGGTTGTGCCTCGGGTTGCAGTGCATGACGATCGAGTACGCCCGAAACGTGCTCGGTCTGGAGCGAGCACATTCCAGCGAGTTCGACCCGGCGTCGCCCCACCCGGTCATTGACCTGATGGAGTCCCAGCGCGAGGTGGCCGACATGGGCGGGACCATGCGTCTGGGCGCCTACGTGGCCCAACTCCAGCCGGGTTCACGCGTGGCTGAGATCTACGGCACCGACGTGGTGTCCGAGCGCCACCGTCACCGCTACGAGTTCAACCCGAGGTATCGGGCTCGATTCGAGGGATCGGGCTTCGTGTGCTCCGGAGAATCCCCTGATGGGCGTCTGGTCGAGTTCATCGAACTCGCGGACCACCCCTTCTGGATCGCTACCCAGGCGCATCCCGAGTTCAAGAGTCGCCCCGATCGGCCGGCGCCGCTGTTCCGCGAATTCATAGCTGCGTCGCTCGAGCGGGCCCATGGCCGAAACCCCCAACTGCTCGACCTCCGCGAGGGCAGCGATGACAATGCCGGAGCAGACGTCGCCGGCTGAGGTTCCGGCCTCCGCCTCCGTCCCGACCATCGTGTCCGGTCACGGCTTCACCCGTACCGGCGAGGAGATCCTCCACGTCGGTCACGTCATCACGCTGGCCCGCGCCACATTCGAGGGGCCGGCGGGCGAGGTCATGGAGCGTGACGTCGTCCACCACCCAGGTGCGGTCGCCGTGGTGGCGCTCGACGGTGATGAAGTAGTGCTGGTTCGTCAGTACCGGCCGGTGCTGGAGCGCGAGATGTTGGAACTGCCCGCCGGCAAGCTGGACGTGCCTGGCGAGGACCGCCCGACGGCAGCCCGTCGTGAGCTTGTCGAAGAGGCCGGGTTGGACGCTGTGGACCTGATCGAGCTGGGGTCATTCCACAACTCCATCGGATTCAGCGACGAGGCGACGACGATCTACCTGGCCACCGAACTGGTGCCGGCCACGCCGCTGGCCGCCAGCATCGAGGAGGAGTACCTCACCGTCGTACGGGTCGGGCTTGGCGAGGTCGAGGGCCTCGTCGGGGACGGCACCATCACAGACGCCAAGACGATCCTCGGTCTCCTGTGGACACTGCGTCGTCTGGGCCGTTGAGCCGGTCGACGCACCTCCTTCGCCGGTTTCTCGCCTCCCTGTGGCCGGGCGGCCCGTCAGGGTCGTCGGAGACATGGGCCCGGGATCATCTCCTGGTGGGCGAGGCAGCCCTCTGGGATCAGATGTCGGGCGCCGACCGGAGACACGCCGTGGCGGTGGCTAGACGGGTGGACGATGCGCTCGGCCATCCGGAACGGGCGGTTCTGGCGGCCGCCCTGCTGCACGACATAGGCAAGGTCGACAGTGGTATGGGCACGCCGGCCCGGGTGGTGGCCACCATCGTGGCCATGGTCGGCGGCCAACGGGCTCGTTCGGGAACCGGACGGATCGGGCGCTATCTCCGACACCCCCTCATTGGGTCGGACTTGCTACTGGGAGCAGGGAGCGAGCCGGTCACCGTGGCGTGGGCCGCCGAGCACCACCTGCCGGAGCGGCAGTGGACGGTGGATCCGGTGATCGCCCGGGTATTGCACGCAGCGGACGACGACTGATCAATGGACCGCCCCACAGGGCGGCCCCGGTAGGTGGATCAGCGTGACAGCAGGCCGAGGTTGGTTCGCACCCGGTCCAACGTGGCCGAGGCCACGGACCGTGCCTTGTCCGCACCCAGAGCGAGCAGTCGGCTGGTCTCGGCCGGGTCGGCGACCAGTTCCCGGTAGCGATCCTGCACGGGCCGTAGGAGGGTGATCACCGCATCGGCGGTGGCTGCCTTCAGGTCGCCGTACCGCTCGATGCTCTCGGCGGCGGCGGCGGGCGTCTGCCCTGTGGCCGCACCGAGGATGGACAACAGGTTCGAGACGCCGGGCTTGGACGCCGGATCGAAGCGGACCTCGGTCTCGCTGTCGGTTACCGCCCGCTTGAACTTCTTCTCGATGGCCGCCGGGTCATCGAGAAGAAGGATCGTGCCCTGCTCGCCGTCGTCGGACTTGGACATCTTGTTCTCGGGATGCTGGAGGTCCATGACCCGAGCGCCCGCCGGCGGAATCACCGCCTCGGGCACCACAAACGTCTCGCCGTACCGGCCGTTGAATCGCACGGCGATGTCGCGGGCCAGTTCGATGTGCTGTCGCTGGTCCTCGCCCACCGGGACCTGGTCGGTGTCGTACAGCAAGATGTCGGCGGCCTGGAGTGCCGGGTAGGTGAACAACCCGCCGGACACGAAATCAGAACCGTCGGACTTGTCCTTGAACTGGGTCATGCGACGAAGCTCGCCGAACGCCGCGGTGCATTCCATCACCCAGGCACACTCGGCGTGCTCAGTGAGGTGGCCCTGGACGAAAAGTGTGCTGCGTTCGGGATCGATGCCGACGGCGATGAGCATCTGGGCAAGCGAGAGAGTGGCTCGTCGGAGCTCCTCGGGGTCGTGCGGCACGGTGAGGGCGTGCAGGTCGACCACGCAGTAGACGGCCTGATGCTCGTCCTGCATGGCGACCCAGTTCTGGAGTGCCCCCAGCAGGTTGCCGAGGTGAACAGATCCGGTGGGCTTGATGCCCGAGAAGACGCGTGCCATGGCCGGTCAGGGTACATGGGAGGTGGGGCTGTCGACGGGGGGCCATGCACCGCACCGACCGTGTGACTCCGTAGGGTCGCGCCGGTGAGCGTGACCGTCACGACCCCGGTGTACGAGGGGCCCTTCGACCTCCTGCTCAACCTCATCCTGAAGGAGGAGGTTGAGCTCTACGAGGTCTCGCTGTCGTCCATTGTCGACGGATTCCTGGCCGAGATGGAGCGCCTCGGGGATCTCGATCTGGAGGTGGCCACCGAGTTCCTGCTAATCGCCTCGATTCTGGTAGAGCTCAAGACCCGACGGTTGCTCCCCGGTCAGGACAGGACGGATCTGGACGACGAGTTCGGCCTCTGGGAGGAGCGTGACCTCCTGCTGGCCCGCCTGCTGGAGTGCAAGACGTTCAAGGATGCAGCGGTCGTCCTCCGGCGCCTCGCCGCTGACGCGTCCAAGTCGTGGCCCCGGCGGTCCGGTCTCGAGGAACGATTCCTCGGGATGGCCCCCGATCTGCTCGAGGGCGTCACCGCAGACGACCTTCGCGAAGCCTTTTTGCGGGCCATGGCGCCCCGTCCCTCGGTGCACGTCGAGACCGAGCACATTGCTCCTATCAGGATCAGCGTGGCCGATGCGGTGGTCGAGTTGGTCTCGGAGATCCCCCGGTCGGGATCGGTGACCTTCCGAGACCTCACCTGTGGCCTGGTGGACCGCATCGAAATCGTGGTGCGGTTCCTCGCCGTGCTGGAGCTCTACAAGCAGGGCGTGGTCGAGATCGATCAACTGGGGACGTTCGGCGACATCCACGTGGGCTGGCGTCCCGGTGCCGACCCGTCCGACGTGGACCTGATCGACGCCTACGAGGGCTGAGGGTGACAATGTCGACACCCGAGCCACAGATCTCCGACGAACGTTCCGAGGAGGTGCGGCGCGCCATCGAGGCGATCCTGATGGTGGCCACCGATCCGGTGCCGGCCAACCTGCTGGCCCAGCTGCTGGAGGTCTCGACCAGGATCGTCGAGGCTGAATGCGAGGCGTTGGCCGAGGGATTCGAGGCCGAGGGGCGGGGATTCGTCGTGTCCCGGGTGGGTGGCGGTTACCGGTTCCAGAGCCACCCGGATCAGGCGCCGTGGGTGGAGCGGTTCGTCCTGGAGGGCCAGAGCAGTCGGCTAACGGCGGCTGCCCTCGAGACGATGGCCATTGTCGCCTACAAGCAGCCGGTGTCGCGGGCCCAGGTCTCGGCCATCCGTGGTGTGGACGTCGACGGCGTGATGCGGACACTGCAGCAGCGGGGCTACATCGATGAGATCTCACGGGATCCCGGTCCTGGAAACGCCGTGATGTTCGGAACCACCAGAGAGTTCCTGGAGCGGATGGGCCTCGACGCTGTCGACGACCTGCCGCCCCTGGGGGAGTTCGTCCCCGGTCCCGAGGTGGTCGAGGCGCTCGAACGTGGACTTCGGTCCGATCCAGAGTTGGAGACCCCCCAACCTTCACTCGATGGGGACCCCTCTGATGGGTCCGCGTCGGCGCCGCCGGAGGGCTGAACGGTGGCCGGGTCGGCCTCTGATCCGACTTCTGGCGAGGACGGGAGTGACCGACATAAGGGCGAGCGACTCCAGAAGGTGCTGGCCCGTGTCGGCGTAGGTAGCCGCCGGACGTGCGAGGACCTCATCGCCGCCGGGAGGATCACCGTGGATGGTGTAGTGGCGATCCTGGGACGTCGGGTCGACCCGGAAACAGCCCTCATCGAGGTGGACGGCGCACCGATTGGTGTCCGCCCCGGTCTTGTCCACTACCTCCTGAACAAGCCCACCGGGGTGGTGACCACGGCTGACGATCCGCAGGGGCGACCCACCGTCGTCGGGCTGGTGCCCGACGAACCCAGGGTGTTTCCGGTCGGGCGCCTCGACGCCGACACCGAGGGGCTTCTCCTGCTGACCAATGACGGTGAGCTCACGCATCGGCTCACACACCCGTCGTACGGCGTGGAGAAGGAGTACGTGGCCGAGGTTCAGGGCGTACCAACGAGAGCCGTGCTCCGTCGCCTGCGTGAGGGAATCGACCTGGAGGATGGGCCGACCGCTCCGGCCCGTGTCGCGTTACTCGATGCGTCGCTGGTGAGGCTCACCATTCACGAGGGCCGCAACCGTCAGGTGCGAAGGATGTGCGAGGCGGTCGGACATCCGGTGCTCCGGCTCGTCCGGACCCGTATTGGTCCGATTGCCGACCGGTCACTGGCACCGGGGGAATGGCGGCCGTTGACGGGCGACGAGATCCGGGCCCTCGGGGTGGCGGTGGCGACCGATCCCGGGGTGTCACCGCAGAACTGAATCCTCTCCGAGGGCTGACACGAATCCCTTTCGAGGGCTGACATCGGCCCCGGTAGCATCGGCGTCCATGGCGGCTCCCGATCCTGCAACTGGTACGGCCGGTCGTGCCACGGTCGTGGGCATCGGCCTCATCGGGGGATCGATCGGCATGGCCCTACGGGCCCGGGGTTGGCACGTCTCGGGCGTGGATCTCGACGAGGCGACATTGGCCGCCGCTGTGGACATGGGTGCGTTGGATCGGGTCGGCTGGGACGTCGACGCTGAGGTGACCTTCGTGGCCACCCCGGTCGGTCATCTGGCCACAGCGGTGACCGAGGCACTCGCCGTCGCTCCCACCGGTCTAGTGACAGACGTGGGCAGCGTGAAGGCACCGGTGGTCGACGCGGTGGCCGACGCCCGCTACATCGGCGGCCACCCGATGGCCGGCTCCGAGCAGGAGGGCGTCGACGGCGCCGACCCCGAGATGTTCGTGAACGCCACCTGGGTGCTGACCCCGACCGCGGCGACCAACGGAGACGCCCTGGCACGGGTCCGGTCCGTGGTTGCGTCGTTGGGCGCCGAGATCATCACCCTGCCGCCCGATCGGCACGACTCGCTGGTGGCCATCGTGTCCCACGTGCCCCACCTCACGGCCGCTGCGTTGATGGGTATCGCCTCGGCTAGATCGACTGAACACGCCGCCGTGCTACGTCTGGCCGCCGGGGGATTTCGCGACATGACCCGCGTGGCCGCGGGGCATCCGGGCATCTGGCCCGATATCTGCAGTGAGAACGCCACGGCCATCGACGAGGTGCTGTCGGACCTGATCGCCGCGCTGGAAGCCGTTCGTTCCGAGGTGGTGGACGGTGATCGTCCCGGCCTGCTGCAACGGCTGGAGACCGCCCGGACGGCCCGGATCAGCCTCCCGACCGGGGCACCCCGTCCGTCCGAACTGGTGGAGGTCCGGGTACCGGTGCTCGACCAGCAGGGCGAGTTGGCGTCGCTCACGTTGATGGCCACCGATCTCGACGTGAACATCTACGACCTCGAGATCGCACACTCGGCCGAGGGCGACCGTGGCGTGGTACTCCTGATCGTTGAGGCGACCCAGTCTGAACGGTTGTGCGGTGGCCTGATGGCCAAGGGATACCGACCAACTACGGCCCCCCTGGCATGAATGCCCCTACGGGTGGCGGCGCCACCATGGTGGGAGGTCCAATGATCATGGAGCCCGGAGGCCCGCTCCGGGGGCGAACCAGGGTGCCGGGCGACAAGTCCATCTCCCACCGGGTCCTGATGCTGGCAGCCCTAGCCGATGGGGAGTCGACCATCCATGGCCTCAGTGATGGCGGTGACGTTGCCTGCACACGGGCCATTGTCGAAGCCCTCGGCGCCCGGGTCGACGCCGAGGAGGATCCGGACGGACGTCAGGTCCTTCGCATCAGCGGCGGCAGGCTCGGTCCCGCTCAGAGCGATCTCGACGTGGGCAACTCCGGGACAGGCATCCGCCTGTTGGCCGGAATGCTGGCCGGGCTGGGGTTTGCGTCGACGCTGGACGGCGATGCGTCGATCCGACGGCGACCCATGGACCGGGTGCTGGAGCCGCTGCGGGCCATGGGGGCGTCGGTGACCGGCAGTGGAGACGGGGGTGCTCTCGCACCGTTGGCCATCGACGGGGGAGGCCTGAGGGGTATCGAATACCGGTTGCCGATGGCCAGCGCCCAGGTGAAGGGATGCGTACTGTTCGCCGGCCTGTCCGCCGATGGGCCGACCACCGTGGTCGAGGATCAACCAAGTCGTGCCCACACCGAGGAACTCATGGCGGCGACGGGCATCGACGTCGAGCGGACCCACGACAACGGACTTGACCGGGTCACCGTGTTACCGGGTCGGCCGACCCCCTTCGTCCATGATGTCGCCGGCGATCCCTCTCAGGCCGCCTTCTGGGCCGTCGGGGCGTCGATCCTCCCTGGGTCCGAGGTGGTCATCGAGAACGTATACGCCGGTCCGGCTCGGTCGGGCTTCGCGGCGGTGCTGGCCCGTATGGGTGCTGATCTGTTCCATGATCCGGTGACCAGCGACCTGACGGTGCGTGCTCCATCGGGTGGCGTGCTCTCTGCTACAACGGTGCGGGCTGATGAGGTGCCCGGACTGGTCGACGAGGTTCCGGTACTGGCTGTGGCGGCGGCGTGCGCCGACGGCGAGACAGTCTTCGAGGGGGTAGGCGAGCTACGGGTGAAAGAGAGCGATCGTCTGGCCACTGTCGAATCCGAGTTGGGCCGGATGGGTGTCGATGTCCGGGCCGAGGGTGACCGCCTGATGGTTCGTGGGCGAGCGGGCAGCCAGCTACGAGGCGCTTCGGTGGACGCCCATAATGACCACCGGATCGCCATGGCGTGTGCGGTGGCCGCGCTGGTGGCTGATGGGCCGACCACCATCGACGGCTGGGGCGCGGTGGCCACCAGTTATCCGATGTTCCCCGACCACCGGGCCACCCTGTTGGCCGGCGGGATCGGGGTCTGAACCGGTGGCCGGGTCTGGGGCACCTCGGGTGATCGCCATCGACGGTCCGGCAGGGTCCGGGAAGTCCACCGTGGCCCGAGCCGTGGCAGATCGACTCGGCCTCCATTACCTGGACACCGGGGCTATGTACCGAGGTGTGGCCTACGCCGTGCTCCGAGCAGGGATCGACCCGACCGATGCCGGTCCGGTGGCCGACGTGGCCCGGAACGTGACGCTCGCTGTGACCCGGTCCCACTGCATGGTCGACGGTGAGGATGCGTCGACGGCCATTCGGGGCCCGGAGGTGACCGGAGCGGTGAGCGCCGTGGCCGCCAATCCCGAGGTTCGTCTTGAGATGGTGGCCCGCCAGCGGGCCTGGGTGCTTGAACGGGGCGGAGGGGTAATGGAGGGGCGTGACATCGGTTCGGTGGTGTTTCCTGACGCCGAGTTGAAGGTCTATCTGACCGCCTCGCCGGAGGTTCGGGCTCGTCGCCGCGCTGCTGAGGATCCGGGCGTCAATGTCGACTCGGTGGCAGCCGATATCCGGCGCCGTGACGAAGCGGATTCCAGCCGGGATGCCAGTCCGCTGGTTGCCGCCGACGGAGCCCGGGTCATGGACACCTCGGAACTGACGGTGGACGGCGCTGTGGACGCCATCGTCGAGATGTTCCGGTGACCGACCAGTCAGGAGACCAGACGGAAAATCCGACCGGTGAGACGGCGGACTCCGACCTCGGCCGGAAGATGTCGTTGGTTGACGGCGTGGCCTACCGGGTCTGCTGGTCGGCTCTCTGGTTGCTGTGCAAGTTCTGGTTCCGGTTCCGGGTGGTTGGCAAGGCGAACCTGCCATCCGAGGAGGCGTACATCCTCACTCCGGTCCACCGCTCGTACCTCGATACGCCGGTCGGCGGGATGGTGACGGCCCGGCGACAGCGATTCCTAGGCAAGGAGTCGTTGTGGCGGAATCGGATTGCCGGCCGTTTCCTGACCATTGTCGGGGGCTTCCCGGTCGAGCGGGGTACAGCCGACCGGGCTGCGTTGCGTGCGTGTCAGGAGGTCCTAGAGCGGGGTGAACCCATGGTGATGTTCCCCGAGGGGACGCGCCAGCATGGCCCGGTGGTGCGGGCCGACCTCATGCATGCCGGGCCGGCCTTCGTGGCGGTCCGGGCCGGGGTGCCCCTCGTGCCCATGGGAATCGCCGGCACCGACTACGCCATGCCGGGTGGGTCGCCGATGGTCCGACCGGTCAGAGTGGTGATGGTGGTTGGAGAGCCCATCCGTCCACCGGTCGTCGAAGGTCGGGTGCCACGACGAGCGGTGGACGATCTGACGGAGGAACTACGAGTCGGGATGCAGGCCTGCTTCGACGAGGCCCAGCGTCTGGCTGGTCGCCCGGCGCTTCCTGACCCCGATCCGCCCGGGGGGCTCGTCTCGGAGGGCCCTGGATCGGAAGAGCCCGTTAGCTGACCGGTCGGAGCCGATCCAGGGCGGTCAACGCGTCCGACGCATCGATCACCCTGTCGTCGAGGTGAACAGTCGGCGCCGGTGCGGAGAAGCCCACGGCGGCGAACCCCCGTACCGCATGGAGGAGGTCCCGCAGGTTGCGGGGTGGGGGGAAGTATTCGTCCTCGTCGGTATGGCGTACCGTCTCGACGCCGCTGGTCGGGGCCAACGAATGGATCACTTCGTCGACTACCTCTTCAGGTGCTGATGCCCCGGCGGTCACGCCGACAGTGCCAGAGAGGTCATCGGGAAGTTCCTCGGCCCGGTTGATCCACACCACGCGGGGACAGCCGGCCTCGGTGGCCAGTTGGACGAGCGCACGGGTGTTGGAGCTGTTGGTTGAGCCGATAACCACGACGGCGTCGCACCGGTCCACGAGCTCGAGGAGGGCGCCCTGGCGGTTGGTGGTGGCGAAGCAGAGGTCGCTGCGGCCCGGTGACCAGAGGTCTGGCCAGCGATCGGCTGCGGCATCGACCACACCGCCCCAGTCCCGATGACTGAGGGTGGTCTGGGCGAGGATGGCCACATCGTCGCCCAGGTCGGGGAGCGCCCGTACTTCGTCGGGGTGCTCAACACGGTGGATGGCTTCGGGAGCCACCGCGATGGTGCCCTCGGCTTCCTCGTGGCCGGCGTGACCCACGTAGACGATGTGGAAGCCCTTCCGGGCCCGGACCTTCACCTCGTGGTGGACCTTGGTGACCAGTGGGCAGACGGCGTCGACGGTGTAGCCGCCCACCTCCTGGGCACGGCGGACGACCTCGGGGGCCGAACCGTGGGCAGACAGCATCACCGGCGCACCGGCGGGAACGTCGTCGATGTCGTCGACGAACACCACGCCGAGGGCCTCGAAGCGTTCCACCACCAACTTGTTGTGGACGATCTCGTGGTAGCAGTAGACCGATTCGTCGAAGGCCCGGACCATCCAGGTCAGCGCCTTGATGGCCATCTCCACGCCGGCACAGAAGCCCCTCGGCTCGGCCAGCAGCACCCGCTCCACCTGATGGTCGACACCGGGTGTCTCAGCGGCAGGAGTCACGCCGGCGACCCTACCGGTGGTCGGGTTGTCGCTGGGTAGCCTTGCTCCCATGTCGGCTCCCGTGGTCGTCGCCGTCACTGCCGATTCGCCCGCTGACCGGGCCGGCGTCCAGCCCGGCGATCGACTCCTGACCATCAACGACCGCGTTCCGCGCGACGTCATCGAGTACCAGCTGCTCGTCGACGAGCCGTCGGTGGCCCTCACGCTGGACACCGGTGGCCTGCAGCGGGACGTGGTGGTCGTCAAGCCTGACGGGTCCCCGTTGGGCGTCGAGGTGGACAGTGCGCTGTTCGACCGGGTCCGGACATGTGACAACCACTGTGAGTTCTGCTTCATCTACCAGCTCCCGCCCGGTCTCCGCCGCAGCCTCTACGTGAAGGACGACGACTACCGACTGTCATTCCTCTATGGGAACTTCACGACCCTGACCCGCTTCACCGAGGCTGATCTCGAGCGGGTGCTGTCGGAGGGTCTCGGACCGCTGTACGTCAGCATCCACGCCACAAATCCAGGTAAGCGGACCGAGATGCTCCGGAACCGGCGGGGGGCGACGAGCCTGCGTTGGTTGCGGGCCCTGCTGGACCATGGGGTGGAGGTGCACGGTCAGGTGGTGGTGTGTCCGGGATTGAACGATGACGCCTGGTTGGAGGATTCGCTGGCTGGCGTAGCAGATCAGTTCTCCGAGCTGGCCAGCCTCTGCGTGGTGCCCCTCGGAGTGAGTCGCCACAACGACGAACCTCGGATGCGGGCCCACACGGTGGCCGAGGCCGTGGCGGTGGTGGAGATCGTGGAGGCATGGCAGGAACGATTCCTAGCCACGCTGGGTCGACGACTCGTGCACGCAGCCGACGAGTACCACCTACTGGCCGGGCGCCCGTTTCCGCCCGCCGAGGCCTACGAGGACGTCGAGATGACCGAGGACGGTGTCGGGATGGCGCGGGCGTTCGAGTTGGAGTTCTACGCCACCGACTCGGGGGTCGACGGGGAGGAGTCCCCGGACGGGGGCTCAGACGAGCGGGCGTCGGGCTTCTTCCGATCCATGGAGGGTGCGCCGGCTCTCGGCTATCGGGCACCCCGGACCTGCGGAACCAATGGCGGGGTCGAAGCCGGCGGCACCGATGGCGTGTCCCTCGGGTTGCCGGTGGTACGTCCCCGTCGCGACGCTCCGGTGGGGGTCCTTACCGGGGCCCTGGGCGCCGCGGTGCTTGAGCCGTTGCTCGCTGGGATAGGGCGGGACGATGTTCGTGTGCTGGCCGTGGAAAACCGGTTCTTTGGCGGAAACGTCGGGGTGACCGGACTGATGGTCGGCGAGGACGTCGCACGGGTGCTGGCCGACGAACCGGCTGGTCATCGGTACCTGCTTCCCGACGTGTGCCTCAGCAACGGGCGTTTCCTCGACGGCGCGACCCCAGAGGATCTACCGCATCCGGTCGAGGTGGTGCCCGCGGACGGCCGGTCGTTGCGGTCTGCCCTCGGTTTGCCGGCCCCAGGTCAGAATCGTGTTCCAGTAGGAGAAATGGCATGAGGTCGACGGTGGCCATCGTGGGGCGCCCCAACGTGGGCAAGTCCACTCTGATGAATCGGATTCTCGGTCGCCGTGAAGCGATCGTCGAGGAACGCCCGGGGGTGACCCGGGATCGCAAGGAGGTCGAGGCGTCCTGGCAGGGACGGGAGTTCACCCTCGTGGACACTGGCGGTTGGATAGCCGATGGGGATTCGCTAGACGAGAAGGTCAGCCGTCAGAGCGAACGGGCTATCGCCGATGCCGATGCGGTGCTGTTCGTGGTGGATGCCACGGTGGGCGTGACCGAAGATGATGCCCGGGTGGCCACGCTGCTGCGGAGTTCCACGGCTCCGGTTGTGCTGGTGGCCAACAAGGTCGACGACCGGGTCCACGAGGCCTCCATATGGGAGCTCATGTCGCTGGGCTTGGGTGAACCGATCCCGGTGAGCGCCCTCCACGGGCGCGGTGCAGGCGATCTTCTGGACCGTCTGGTGGCCGCTCTCCCTGACGACGAGCCCGATGAGGTGGTCGAGGAGGAGCCAGGCGAACGCATCGTGGGGGTGACCCTCGTAGGCCGCCCCAACGTGGGGAAGTCGACGCTGTTCAACCGGTTGACCGGCGAGGACCGGGCCGTGATCCATGACCGTCCCGGGACGACACGCGACACCGTGGACACCGTGGTGGAGACAGCCACCGGGCCGGTGCGTTTCATCGATACCGCGGGGATGCGACGCAAGGCACGGATCGACGAGCAGACGGAGTACTACTCGCTGGTGCGGGCCCTCAAGGCGGTCGACACCGCAGATGTGGCTCTGCTGGTCATCGACGCCACCCTTGGGGTGACCCACCAGGACCAGCGCTTGGCCGAGCGTGTGGATGCTGCGGGCTGTCCGATCGTGGTGCTCCTCAACAAGTGGGATCTCTGCGATGCAGAGCAGCGCGAGGACGCGATGATCCAGGTGGGGGACAAGCTCCACTTCGTGGGTGAGGCACCCGTGCTACGGATTAGTGCCCTGTCGGGTAAGAACGTCCAGCGGCTGTGGCCGGCGCTAGAAGAGACCATTGCCGACTACCGGACCAGGATTCCGACCCGCCGGGTCAACGACGTGGTCCGGGCTGCCCAGGCCGCCCATCCGGCACCGGCCGGGGTTCGGGTGCTGTACGCGACGCAGGGCGCGACCGATCCGCCGACTTTCACGTTGTTCGCCAACCGGGAGGTACCGCGGACCTGGCTCCGGTACCTGGAACGGAAGCTCCGCGAGGACCTGGATCTGGGGTCCACGCCTATCAAGCTCCGGGTGCGTCGCCGCTCGGAATAGGCCGCTCCGGACAGTCCCGTCCCGGGCCGACCCTGAAATCGGAGACCCTGGACTACGCTTGATTTCCATGCGAGAGCCGGTCCTCGTCGTCCTTGGCATCATCTGTCTGGCTGCAGCCCTCGGTTGGGCGCGTTCGGCCCGGCATCGCCACCGTCTGGTCGGACGGATCGACCCCGAGGTGGCCCCCGACGCCTACACACTGGCTTGGTCGACGTTCCGTAAGGAGCTCCACGCAGCGTCCTTGTACGGCCTGCTGGCTCTCGCCTCACTGGTCAACGCCTTCGTGGAGGGTACGGCCGGTGCCATGGTGTTCTCCACGGTGGCGATCCCGGCGCTGGTGTCTACTGCGTGGGCCCGTCATGCCGTTCGTGAGGCCCGAATGGCCCGCCAGAGCATCGATATCGAACGGCGGGCTCAGGAGGCTCTCGAGCAGGAGGATCTGGCTCCCAAGGCGTGGGCCGGTCGTCTCGCCCCCGAAGAACTTCCGAACTTCACGGGATTCGAGGTCGGTCGGGTCTACCAGGCGGGTACCGGTCTCATGGCCGGCGACTTTTTCGACGTGTTCCCGATGTCGAGCACTCGTCTCGCCGCGGTAGTGGGCGACGTGGCCGGACATGGCATCGAGGCGTCTATCACCGCCTTCCAGGCCAAGTACCTGTTGCGGACCTTCCTGCGGCAGTTCCGGGATCCGGCACAGGCCCTCGAGGAGCTGAACCGGCAGATGTCGTCGGTGGAACGATCCGAGGAGTTCATCTCACTCGTCGTCTTGGTGTTCGACACCGAGGCCGACACGCTTCGCTACGCCTCGGCGGGGCACCCGGCGACGTTCCTCTGGCACGGCCGTGAGGTGCGGCCGCTTCGTTCCACCGGTCCACTGTTGATGTTGACACCGGACGCGTCCTACTTCAGTCGGGAGATTCCGCTGGCTCGTGACGACATGGCCGTCATGTACACCGATGGTCTGGCCGAGGCTCGTAGCGGTGACGAACTGTTCGGCGAGGAACGCATCGGCGACATGGTGCGGCGCAACCCAGGGATCGCTCCGGGTGTGCTTTGCAAGCAGCTGCTGGACGCCGCCAACGACTTCAGCGCCGGCATGGTTCAGGACGATTTGGCCATCCTGGCGATCCGTAAGGACTGATCCGGTCTGTTTGTTGCCGGGTGGGCTTGATGGGAGGCGTGCCGCGTGCCGTGGTGTGATCCCTGTGCCCGGTATCTGAGCCCGAACTCGGTCTCGGTGGTTGGTACGTGCCCCTCTTGCGGCGGGCGAGTGACCGACGCCGATGGAGCACCGGCTCGCTCGCAGAAGGTGCCATGGCACTTCTGGGTGTTCGCCGGAGCGGCCGTGGTCTACCTCGGTTGGCGTTTTGTCCAGGGGTTCTGGTTACTGGTTACCTGACCGGGTCCGGCGGGATCTACCGGCGAACACCGCCGGTAGAGTGACCCACCGCCGCGGGCTGTGGCGCAGCTTGGTTAGCGCGTCGGTCTGGGGGACCGAAGGTCGGGAGTTCAAATCTCCCCAGCCCGACAAGTAAGAATCGCCAGGTTAGGCGTGGTCGTTGGGCCGATCGGGTGGAGAGGCGGGCAGTAGCTCAGTGAACCGGCCAGACAAGCTACGTTCAGCGAACTGGTTCGGCATTTTCATAGAGTCCTCGGGTGCGCTACGGTCCGACCCTTCGTAGGTGACGACTACAGATGATGCTTTTCCTTTATGAGATTGGAGTTGGTCGTGGCGATTGAGTCCTCTGGAGAGAGCCCGGGAAACCCGCGGCTCTACGAGTTGATCAAGGATTCGCCCAAGACCGGCGCAAGCCCGACGGTATGGGCTTGGCCCCAGATCATTGACCACCTCAAGGTGGCTGGACAACCGGTGCAGGGGCCTTGGCCACCACACCAGGAGCGTCGTCCCGACCCGGACGCAGAGTCGTTGCCAGTAGCGGTTCCCGATCCCCAGTCGTCGAATGACGACTCGTAGGTAGCGGGAAGGACTTCCAGCGACATGTATCCCTCGAGATTTTCTTACGAAGCGCCGACGACCGTTGCGGAGGCCATAGACCTCCTTCGTCGAGCTGAAGGAGAGGCAAAGGTTCTCGCCGGCGGCCAAAGCTTGGTCCCAATGATGAAGCTTCGCTTCGCATCACCGGAGATGCTGGTCGACATCAACAACATCCCGGGCTTGGCGTACCACTCCGCCGACCCTGACGGGACCTATCGAATCGGAGCCTTGTGCCGGCATGAGGATCTCGAAAAAGACGCTGAACTGGTAACTCAGCAGCCCACAATTGCTGCGGCCGCTCCTGTGATCGCCGATCCCATCGTGCGTACTCGCGGCACCGTGGTCGGATCACTCTGCCACGCTGACCCCCAGGGAGATTGGGCTTCGGTAATGAGTGCGCTCGGAGGCTCGATAGTCGCTGAGGGCCCCAGCGGGCGTCGCTCGATCCAGTGTGTCGACTTTGTCAACGGCCCCTTTCAGAATCTTTTGCAGCCCGACGAGTTAGCGATTGAGGCGTTTGTTCCGCCCCCAGTCGGCGCTCGATCCGGCGGCTATCTCAAACTCGAACGACGGATTGGCGACTTCGCCACCGTGGGTGTTGCCGTGTCAGTCGAGTCATCAGGTGATCAGGTAACCCGCGCTGGAATCGGGCTCACAGGCGTCGGTCCTTCGACGATCTGCGCTGAGGCGGCGGCAGAACTACTTGTTGGCCAAGATCTGAACCCAGAGACCATTCATCGTGCTGCAGAACTTGCTAGTGAAATATCGCAGCCGAGATCCGATCATCGAGGCAGTGCGGCATATAAGCGTCATGTCGTTGCCACGTTTGTAACCCGAATCCTCTCGAGCCTTGAGCTCGCGACCCGAGAGGCAGCCTGATATGACCAGCCTGTTTGAAGTGGTGTCGGAAGAAGCGTCGGCTGACACCCCAATACGACGACTGACCGTCACAGTTAACGGCAAGCAACACACTCTGGACGTCGAGCCCAGGCTGCTGCTTGTCCATTTGGTTCGACAGGCCCTCGGCTTAACGGGGACCCACTTGGGCTGCGATACAACGAACTGTGGAGCGTGCACGGTTTTGTTCGATGGCAGTCCAGTAAAGAGTTGCACGATGTTCGCGGTCCAAGCCGACGGGCACGAGGTCACAACGGTTGAAGGCCTGGCGTCTGCCAGCGAGTTGGATCCCATTCAGGAAGGATTCAAAGACGAGCATGGCCTCCAATGCGGATTCTGTACCCCAGGAATGATGCTCTCCGCAAAGGCCTTACTCAACGAGAACCCCGACCCAACAGAGGACGAGATTCGGTGGGCTTTGTCCGGCAACCTCTGTCGATGCACTGGCTATCAGAACATTGTCAAGGCTGTACTTCGTGCTGCAGCTGGACTCCGTAATCAAGAAGACGCTGGGGAAGACGAAACGTCATGACCATCGACGAAGTAAAGATCGGCGGTCTAGGGGCTAGTCGTCCTCGCGTCGAAGACAACCGCTTCATTCGCGGTATGGGCAACTACGTAGATGACATCTCTTTGCCCGGCATGTTGCACATGGAGGTTCTCCGCAGCCCGCTCGCTCACGCGCGAATCAAATCCATCGATGTCGCTGCAGCCTGGGCAATCCCCGGAGTTCGACTCGTATTAACCGGTGAGATGATGGCTAGCCGGAATCTGGCATGGATGCCCACGCTCTCCTATGACACTCAGGCAGTCCTCGCAACCGACAAAGTGCGATTCCAAGGTCAGGAGATTGCCTGTGTCGTTGCTGACGATCCATACATAGCGAAGGATGCTTGCGAGGCGATCGTCGTCGACTATGAGCCCCTACCGGCCATAGTCAACCCGACACAGGCGATGGCCGACAGTGCGCCGATAATCCGTGATGACAAGGAAAACCAACAAGACAACCTGATATTCGACTGGGAGGTTGGCGACAAGGAAGGCACCGACAGCGCATTTGCTGAGGCGGACGTCGTCTCAGAGATCGAGTTGCACTACCCACGGTCACATCCGTCACCTATCGAGACCTGTGGATCGATTGCCGACTTTGATCGGGCAACCTCCAAGCTCACCGTCTACATGACGACTCAGGCGCCACACATCATCAGGGCTGCTGTCGCCATGGTTGCTGAACTACCCGAACACATGATCCGGATCGTCTCTCCAGATCTAGGCGGTGGATTTGGGAACAAGGTTCCCGTCTACCCGGGATATGTGGTGTCCATTCTGGCCTCGATCCTGCTTGAGCGCCCCGTCAAATGGATAGAGGACAAGACCGGCAATCTCATCTCTACCGGCTTCGGACGTGACGTCTATCTGCGGGGGCAGATGGCACTCCGAAAGGACGGAAAGATTCTTGGTGTGCGCATGCACACCGACTCCGATCACGGAGCTTTCTTTTCTGATGCTCAGCCGAGCAAGTTCAAGATCGGCCTGATGCACTCAGCCTTTGCCTGTTACGACATCCCAACTGCCCACCTCACCGCACGGGGTGTCTATACGAACAAGGCGCCCGGTGGTGTTGCCTACCGCTGCTCGTTCCGGGTAACTGAAGCCATGTTCTTCCAAGAACGGATGGTGCAGGGAGCAGCCGACGACCTCGGCATTGACCAGGCAGAGTTTCGAAGGCTGAATTTCGTTCGCGATGACGATTTCCCCCACCGCACACCCTTCGGATTCCTTACTGATTCCGGCCAGTACGGCAAATGCCTAGATATCGGACTGGAAGCGATCGGATATGAGGACTTCCTCAAGCAGAAGGAGGAGGCAAAAAATAGGGGTCGGCTTCTGGGAATAGGCATTTCCACAATGACCGAACCGCTTGGAGCGGGAAACAGTCGCGAATACGACATTCTCGGTATCAAGATGTTTGATTCTGCTGAGCTTCGTGTTCACATGTCGGGTAAAGCAATCCTGCGCACAGGAGCCAAGACCCAGGGTCAGGGCCACGAAACAACTTGGGCTCAGATTGTGGCCCACGAGTTGGGCATCCCAGCCGAAGACGTAGTTGTCGAAGAAGGCGATACGGACACTGCTCCGTTTGGGATGGGCACCTACGCCTCGCGTAGCACGCCCGTTGCGGGAGCCGCCGTCTCAATGGTCTCGCGCAAGATCAGAGCAAAGGCAAGAAAGATTGCTGCCCACCTTCTCGAGGTTTCTGAAGAGGACATTGATTGGGAACTCGGCCGCTTCTACCTGAGAAGTTCGCCGGATCGAGGAGTCACGATTCAAGAATGCGCAATGGCGGCCTACAGCAACGTTCCTGATGGGATGGAGCCAGGCTTAGAGAACAACGCCTACTACGACCCTCCCAACCTGACCTGGCCCTTCGCCTGCTACATCGCAACAGTGGAAGTGGACCCACTCACCGGAGTCTGGGATGTTCTCAACGTGGTCGCAGTAGACGACTGCGGAGTGCGAATTAACCCGATGATCGTCGAAGGTCAGATCATGGGAGGCCTGACCGAGGCCTACGCCATGGCAAGTATGCAGTTCATAACCTTTGACAACGAAGGGAACTGTGTCGGCTCTAACTACATGGACTATCTACTACCGACCGCATGGGAGACCCCCGGGTTCGAACTGCACGAGGTCGTAACCCCGTGCCCCCACCATCCAATTGGGGCAAAGGGCATTGGCGAGTGTGCCACCGTGGGCGGCCCCGCTGCCTTCGTCAATGCAGTTATGGACGCGCTGAAGGGAACCGGCGTTCGCAATGTCGATATGCCGCTCCTTCCTGACCGGGTCTACGAAGCACTCACCACCTCTAGCGACGTGTCGGGTGCGCCCCCGATCAAGACCGACTAATGAGCAACGAACTTTTAGCCGATGGCTGGGGTGTGCTTGAGCGTGCTGTCGAACTGCGGCGGCAAGGCAAAGAATTCGTTCTAGCTACCGTTGTGTGGCGGGAAGGCCCGTCATCCGGACAGCACGGTTCTCGGGCCATCGTTACCCCGTCCGGAGAGACCTTCGGCTGGATCGGCGGTGCGTGCGCAGAACCAGTACTTATCCGAGAAGCACTGCAGGCCCTTGAAGAACGCGAGTCACATCTGTTGGCTATTGGTTCTGCGGAACATTTCGGTGACCTCCCCAACGGCACGACTGCAATCGCTATCGCCTGTCAGAGCGATGGGGCCATGCAGATTTTCATAGAGCCAATTATCCCTGTTCCTGAGCTCGTGGTTGTTGGTAGATCACCGATGGCAAGAACCCTGTGCCGGTTGGCAAGCGATCTTGACTGGAACACTCAACTCATCGATGGACCAGAGTTCTCAACTGAGGCCATCTCGTCTCGCTCTCTCGTAGTGATCGCCACCCAGGGCCACGGTGATGAGGACGTGATTGAAAGTGCTCTAGCCGGTACCCCCGCCTACCTCGGGGTGGTTGCGTCTTCGCAGCGCAGTGAAGCCCTCCGGGGTTACCTAGCGGACCGCAATATCTCCCAGTATCTGCTCGACTCGATACGAATGCCTGTAGGCCTCGATCTTGGGAAAACCACCCACCGAGAGGTGGCCGTTGCAGTGCTTGCCGAACTCGTCAAGATGCGCCCGCTTCTCAAGTCCGCACGAGACAGGGAGCTCCTGATCGAGCGGACCGCTGAAGCAGTCGATCCGGTCTGCGGTATGACCGTCAACGCGGACAGATCAGGCCACCCGCTCAAGGTCGACGGTGAGACCTACTACTTCTGCTGTCTCGGTTGTCGTTCTCAATATGAGAACGAAGCCGTGACGACTGACTTCGCAGGGGGTGCAACATGTTGATAACGAACGAGTTTGAGGCAGCACAATCCATCGACAAGGTCTGGTCGTTCTTCGAGGACATCCCACAGGTTGCTTCTTGCCTTCCCGGAGCAGACCTGACCAACGAGATGGGCGATGACCGGTATGAGGGGACTGTCGCGATCCGACTGGGTCCCGTGAAGCTTGAGTTTGATGGCGCCGCAGAAGTTAAAGAACGGGATGAAGCGAATAAGACAATTGCTGTTGACGCATCGGGAGCGGACAAGAGAGGTAGGGGCCAGGCAGCCCTGCAACTCAAGGTCGCCCTTGCCTCGTCGCCCAAGGGAACCAAGATTGGTGTATCTCTCGATCTACAGCTAGCTGGCGCAGCTGCCCAGTACGGAAGAGGACTGGTCGCAGACGTGACCTCCGTACTGTTAAGCGAATTCGCAACGAACATGGAGAACCGCCTAGACGCTGTCGAAAGCGGCCTGGACCCAGCCAGGGCTTCCTCGACCAAGCCGGCAAGCGGTCTGGTCATCGGATTGCGTGCCGCACGCATTGCGTCGATCAGAGTGTTCCGACGTTTCTTCCTTCCGTACCGACCACAGGCCAACTGACGAGGAGAACGCGTATGTGGACAATCGGTAATGTGATTCTCGCCGTGGTGGTAGTGCCGGTGCTGGTGGCGCTGCTCAACCGGGTGCTGGCTGCGCTGGAGCGCATCCGCGGTGCAGCGGAAGAAACCCTCGCTGCTGGCGTAGCGCTGATCGGCGAAGTGGACACTGCGCCAGAGTTATTGGCCACTACGGACCAAACGATTGAGGAAGTCGCCGACGGAGCAGTCAGATACGCGGGCTCAGTCGGAAAACTACTGAGTTAGGTAGGGAGGTTCCCAATGGAAACTGTTGCATGGTTCACCCTTGTAATCGCTGGGCTAATTATCGCCGCTACAGCGGTCGGGCTAACCCGGGTAATTCTTCATCTAGTTGCCGTGAAGAACACCTTGGCAGATCTTCTCGGCGGAGTTGAAGTCATAGCCGACAAGACAAGCACCGTACCGACCGCTCTGCCGTCGGTTAACGAGAGCCTGCGTCCCGTACGCGAGTTTGCCGACACGATCTGACCGGAGATAACGCCATGACTGGACTTCTCTTAGCGCAAGCATCAACAGCCGGATGGACAATCGGGTGGTCAATTGGGATTGCTGTCGTCTTCGCTGTTGTCGCCCTCGTAGCACCAATCCTGATCCTGGCTCAGCGGATTGGCGGACAGGCGACTGAGATCAACGAATCCCTCAAGAAATCCGTGGACCACACGGCAGCATTGAGCGAGCTCAAGAAGACGAACGAAGCAGCGGAAGCCATAGTTGCAGGGTTGGCACGCGGCCGCGGTCGGTTAGGAGGCTGACGATGTACGTATTGGGTTTGACTTCTACTCAGGAGAGCCTCTGGTGGGTCACTCTTGGGCTGGGACTGATCGTCCTTGTCGCGGTCGCTGCATTTCTAACGACCCTTGTAATGCTGGTGCGAACTATTGAGAAACGCGTAGATCTAATTCGTTCAACGCTCGACCAGGCAGCCAAGAACACCTCAGACACGGCACTCATTGCCGAAACTGCTGATCGAGTGGACGCGGTGCTGTTCGAGGGTCTTGAACATCATCTATTTCTTGGCCGTGTTCTCGACAAGGTGCGGTCATGACGCTCCTAGTGGTACTGACCGTTGTCGCCGCCGCTTTGCTTATTGCCGAACTAGCGATCTACTTGTTTGTCGTTGGATCACAACTCACACGTGTGGCTGAGCAACTCGAAGGATGTTCTGCAGTTGTTTGGGACATCAAGCACAATGCCGAACCGATTGAGTCCGGCGTGGAGCGGATCAACAACACAGGCCGAGTGATTGCCGGTGCCTTGCCGTTGCTTTATGGCATGGCCGAGGGAATCGTTGCCGGCGCAACTTACGAGCCGGCTCCAGAAGCTGTGCCTGTCCCGGCAAGACCGGCAATGAAGCGCCGGCGGACACGTTTGCACGAAGCCGTTGGTTACGTGCCTAACGAGGCATAGGGCCATCAGACCACCAGAACAATTCCGTGATGCGAGGTAGGACATGTCGACTTCGGTGAAGAGAAACTCGAACTCACTGTCGTGGTTTGTTGTAGTTGTTGCTGGCCTAGTGGTTTTGGCAGTGGTCTGGGGATTGGAACTATTCCCCCGCCTTGATGCTGGCCAGCGGGTCCTTGATGGTGCCCGACCTGTATTCACTGAAGAACGGGTAGCAGGAGATCGGGTTGGAATCGGCATGATCGATCACGTCGCCGACATGGTCGATCCGATTGTCGACGCTCAGGGAGGAGCAGCCGGTGAGGTTGGTCCCCTGGTGGAGCTAGTGGCTGGAGTCACCGGGCT
>Ga0208946_1000019_pt1 | contig 32588 bp, 38 predicted proteins | sample AOAMet2_C49A8_80_2_FD_188075 | JGI IMG/M metagenome (GOLD analysis project Ga0208946, IMG submission 188075) | Ammonia-oxidizing marine microbial communities from Monterey Bay, California, USA - C0912_C49A8_80 (SPAdes) | ecosystem: Environmental > Aquatic > Marine > Intertidal zone | place...
CTCACATCGTTCAGGCGATATACCAAATCCTGGTAAGGATTCTCCTCCAATGAATGATGCAAAAAAGTTTACAGATGAATTTGAGGTATCATGCATAGAAATTGCAGCAAACAAAAAGGGTATTTCAGGTTTGCAGGTTGGTCATCCAAACAAAACGTCCTCCATATCCCAAACACTTCTCAAATCAACAGCAACATTTGAAGAAAAGTTCCGTACTATGATAATTAGTACAGGAAAGGATGCAAGTAATCAAACATTATCCTCATCGTTAACTTCTGTATGGAATTTTTATCCATCGATAAAAAATCAGGGATTGGTCATACTTATTGCTGAATGTATGGGTGGATTAGGTTCTGAAACGTTTCAAAAATTAATTGACGGTCGTATCACTCCTGAAAAAATCAAAAATGCATCAAAGTATGAAGAAGGAATGGAAAATCTCCTATATCTGTCAGAAATTCAAAAAACATTTCAAATTGCAATGACATCAATCTTACCCGAACTATACCTCAAAAAACTTGGAATAATCCCATTAGATGGAATTAAAAAATCAATGGATTATATTCTAAAGAACCAAGGACCAAGACAAAAAGTGCAGGTTATAGAAGACGGTGCACGTACTTTACTACGGGAAAATTGATTCTGGTAGTGGCGCACACAAAACTGCTAACACAATAACTCCAATGTAGACAATTTTTCTATTTTTTGATAGTGGTGATATGTCATCTAATGGCTGTGCATCTTTACTTCTTGAACTTAGAATTAAAATGAAAATTGCCATCATCCAATAATTCAGTAATGCTAAAACACCAAGACTTGCATATGTTGCATACTTGTGCCATTTTCGTCCCAAGATGACTCTTGACATATGACCGCCATCTAGCTGCCATGCAGGTAACAAATTCAAAAATGTAATTAAAAATCCAAGCCATGCTGCAAACATTATTGGAGACATTATCACTTCAACATCATCTCCATTTTTGTCAAACAATGCAAGTGCACCTTTCATGATCAAATTTTCATTCATAGGAAAGAGTGTTGAACCAGTCATCAAATTTTCTGCAATCTGACTATCAATTACTGGTGATGACCATGCACCAAAAATTACAACTACTACTGCAACAACTAACCCTGCTATTGGGCCAGCTACTGCAATGTCAAACAAAATGTCTCTATTTACTGTAAGACTTCTTGATTGAATGAATGCACCAAATGTTGGTATTCCCACAATTGGTATACCTGGAATAAAGTAAGGCCATGTTGTCTTTATTTTATGCCACCTTGCAGCAATCAAATGTCCTGCTTCGTGAACTCCTAAGATTCCTATTAATGCCCATGCATATACAATTGCAACTCCAAGTGGGTCGCCAATTGGTTTAATGAGTGGAAATGTGTTAAGCATTGCAGTTCTGTAAAAGCCATCAATTAGCACCATTACTATTGTGGCAGCAAACATGATTCTCGGTGTCCAAGATTTTGATAACCACTTTCTCTTTTTTTGTTTAGGCAGTTTTGATATGACTACCATGTGTCTATATCCCTCTTTTTCAAGTGTACATAGTAGATTGTTAGTCTCTAATTCTTGTGTTAAGAGAACAAATTTTTCTTTGAATTCTTGATCCTCAAAATAAAATTTCATCTTTACTAGACCCGTATCTACTTCAGAAACATCAAAATGATTCTCTACAGCTTTTTTAATAAATTCCTGTGTTGGCTCTATCATAAAGATCGTGTATTATCTGAGCATAATTGTTTTTCCAGTATCAAATTAAATATGCTAACTTCCATGTATTATCATGCAAGTAATCCTACGTGAGCATAATGGAGCCATATTCAGACGTTGTGAACCTAGTGACCTAATTGGTGTAATGGAGATTAACATGAAAACATTACCTGAACATTATTCTGATTATTTCTATGAAAGTCTACTTGCAGAAGCACCTGAATCATTTCTAATAGCCGAAAAAGGTGGTCAGCATGTTGGATATATAATGTGTAAAACTGAATTTGGATTTTCTAACTTTAAAAAACTTGGATTTGTCAAAAAAGGACACGTAGTCTCTGTTGCAGTACTGGAAGACTATCGTGGAAATGGATTTGGAAAAATTCTTGTTAATGAAGCATTCAAAGGAGTTAAAGAAAAACAATGTGATGAAATGTATCTTGAGGTTCGTTGTAGCAATACAGAGGCTGTAAAATTATATCAAGATTTGGGCATGGATATCCGACAAAGACTAAAGTCGTATTATCGTGATGGCGAAGATGCCTATATGATGGCAATTGAATTCTAGCTTCAGTTAAATTACTCTTTTTGATCAAATCGACATGACACGACGAAAATCTATGGGTGTTTTTATTTTTGTATCATGCATAGCTGCGTTTTTTGTCTATGCATATCTGTTAATGCTCTCTGAGTGGAGTCCAATTGTATTGCAATTGACTATACTCATGGTTGTAGGCGGTGTTCTGGGAATTGTTTCTTGGATTGGTTATCAAATGGCAACTACAACTGCAAAGCCTTCTTCATTAATTGAAGATGATTAGTTTTTAGAAATTTTAACATCTACCACGGTTTGATAAAATCTTGGTCCTACGGGTCTGACATTTCGTGAAGTTATTATTTCTGCATTTGTTTTGTTTATACTCAAAAAATGTTCTTCAGATAATTTTGCTGCATCCTGTTTTTTATCTGCATGCATATGTGAATAATAGTGAATTATCCCTTTATCTTTTAATCCACGTAATGCAGAATCTAAAAACTCATCAGAGCGTTCAGGTAATAACATCAAAATTCTATCTGCCTTTCCAATCAATTGATCATTAATCACTTGAGTTGCATCGCCATTCAATGAAATGACCTCTCCTTTGAGTTTGTTAATCTGTGAGTTTTCTCTACATAATTGTGCTGCAATTGGGTTGATATCTATATTGTAAACAGTGCATGGAGTATTTTTTGCTGCAAGTATAGAAAACATTCCTACACCCCCAAACATATTGATGATTACTTCCTCTTCTTTTACCAATCCTGCAATTCGTTCTCTTTCTGTTGATAGTCTTGGTGAGAAAAATGCTTTTTCTACATCAACAATAAATCTGCAACCATTTTCTTTGTATTCTGTCTGGGTCTTGTCTTCTCCGGCAATTAATTCTAATTGTCTTATTCTAAAGTCTCCTTCAACTGGTGAAGACTGATAAAAAACTGAATTTGCTGTACTGACTTGGTCTAGTAAGGTTTTTCCAATAATTTGTTTTTTTGAAATTAAAGAGTCTGGAATTCTTACAATTATGATATCCCCAATCTGATCAAATGCAGAAATGAGTTGTTCATTTTCTTCTTCTGAGAGAACATTTTGCAAGACTCTCTTTAACATCTTAGTCATTTTCTAAAATAATAATTGCCTGTTGACTTTTGTTCTTTATCTAATCTACTTGCTTCTTTATTTACACGATGTCTGCTTGTCTTCTCATCTCTTCTAAATGAGATATCGAGTGATTCTAGGAATCTATTCATGGAATCTGTCTTTGGCATCGGAGATGTTGCAGTTCCTGACACACTGGATGTTCCCTCAAAAATTACCATTGAATCTGATACCAAGTCCATCAATTGTAGGTCGTGATCAATGATTATGGCAGATTTACCAAACGAACGAACAAACTTCTGCAAAAATTTTGCAACTGCAATTCGGTCTTCTACATCTAAAAATGCAGATGGCTCATCTAGAGCGTATAAATCAGCTTTTTGTAATAGGCATGATGCAATTGCAACTTTCTGTAGTTCTCCTCCTGACAAATTCTTTACTGATTTGTTGTACAATTTTTTTAATTTTAACGGATCCAAAATCTGTTCTTCTTCAGTACTTCCTTCAATTGAAGAACCATTTGATTTTTCTAAAACTGAAATTACTTCTACATCTATATCATTTGAAAGATATTGTGGTTTGTATGAAATTTTGATCTTTTTATCAACTGAACCCTCAGTTGGTTTCTCAACTCCTGCAATCATCTTCATCATTGTTGTTTTTCCTAATGCATTAGCACCCATTATTCCAAGCAGTTCTCCTTTTCTTACAGTTCCTGGTTCAATCGAAACTGAAAATGAATCATATTTTTTCTCCAATCTTGGATATGAGATGACTGTATCGCCCTCTAACATCTCATCACCTGATGTTGATGCATCAAAGGTGAATTTTTTATCTCTAAATCTGACATTCTCTGCTGGCAAATAACCGTCAAGAAATACATTAATTCCAACTTTGGTTGATAGTACAGTTGAAACAATTCCATATGCTGCTGGCACTCCATACAAAACTTCAATGTAGTCACTAAGAAAGTCCAGTAATGTTAAATCATGCTCCACTACCATCACACTTTTTCCTTCTTCAGCAAGTTTGTGAATCACTCTCGCAACACCTGTTCTTTGGAATACATCATTGTAAGATGACGGTTCATCAAAAAAGTAAAAATCAGAATCTCTTGACGCAGCAGTTGCAACAGATAATCTTTGTAATTCTCCTCCACTAAGTTCTTTGAGATTTTGCTCTAAAGAATTTTCTAATCCTAACTGCTTAACTAATTCTCTAGATACACCTCTCTGATCAAATTTGTCTAGGAGTTCTTTCCCTGTTCCATCAAATGCATCTGCAATAGTGTGAACTTGTTGCGGTTTGATTGATGCTCTAATTTCTCCATTTTTTATTTTTTCAAAATGTGCTTTCAACTCTGTACCTTTGTAATAATTTAAAATTTCATCCCATTCTGGTGGTTGCTCATAATTTCCAAGATTTGGTTTTAGAATACCTGAAAGAATGTTTACAACAGTACTCTTTCCCATTCCATTTCTTCCTAATAATCCTACAACCTCTCCTTTTTTTGGAGTTGGAAGTTTGTATAATCTAAAAGAATTCATTCCGTACTGGTGAATTTTGTCTGTTTTTAGTTCACTAGCCAAATTCACAATTGTAATTGCATCAAATGGGCAAACCTTGACACAAATTCCACACCCATTGCAAATATTCTCGTCTATGGTTGCCTTTTTGGTCTCTTCATTTAGGACAATACAGTCTGCTCCAGATTTATTCACTGGACAATATTTGATACACTCTAGCCCACATTTTTTGGGCTGGCATAATTCCTTGTCTAGTACCGCAACACGATGTGTCATAACGGTATTCGCTCTCGCTTTAATTTATACTTCTATGAATAATTATATGCAAAAAATTTGTTCAGGATTTTGTAGTTAGCTTATTATGAAAGATAATTTGTTGAAATGTTAAGCCGGCCATAGCGTTTGGGTGCGACCCAATCCCATTCCGAACTTGGAAGTCAAACCAAATGTCGCTGCTGTGTTACTGACATGCGAGAGCCGTTGGGAAGCAACAGTGCTGGCATCTTTTTCATTCAATTAGCTATAAGTTATCGTCGCATTGAATCTAAACATGGTAAATTGTTCTGTATGTGGTGAAAAATTTGATAGTGATATAAGATTTTTAAACCATATGATGGAAAAACATGGTTTTAGAAATCCCAATATTGACAAGCCAGATCGTAATAGTCGTGGATATTGACAACAATAAATCTATAAGTCGCTAAAATTGAGTTGTTCGTACAAGCAACATGATAAAAAAACAACTAGAAAAGACACTCAAGGATGCAATCAAAGAAGATGCATACATTATTGGTACAAAACAAGTTTTAGGTAACATTTCAAAATCTAAACTTGTACTTCTTTCAAAATCTGTACCAAGTCATATCAGTGAAAAAATAGAAGATGACGCAAAAAAATCAAAAGTTTCAACAATTTCATATGACGACACATCTGTTAACCTTGGAAAACTCTGTGGGCTACAATTTAGGGTTTCAACCATCTCACTAACCAACATCGCTGATGCTGATATCAAAACATTACAAAAAGAAACCGAATCCAAATGATGTTGTTAAAAACTTATCCAAAATCAAAAACCAATCAAGGTTTAAATGAGACTGAAAATTTTTTTGAATAATTAGAATGACTATGACACAAGAAATTAAGCCTATAACACAAGAAATCAAATTAACAACTGATCAAATGAAGTTGATGTCATTATTCCAAATTATCACTAAAGCCACTGCACGCGATTGTATTGAAGATGAAAAACGTGATAGAATTATCTTTGTTGTAAATGAAGGAAAAATGGGTTTGGCAATCGGCAAGGGTGGGGCACATATCAAATCACTCCAAAATAAAATCGACAGAGCAGTTGAACTTGTAGAGTATAACGAAGATCCAATCAAACTTTTAAAAAATATTTTAAATGAAAAATACATTACTGAAATTAAGATATCTGAAAGATTGGATGGTTCATTCCAAGCTAACGTAGAAGTTGATGGTGCAAAGAAAGGTGTTGTAGTAGGACGAGAAGGTCGTAATGCAGAGAAGGCAAGATTACTTGCACGAAGATATTTCAATATTACATATGTAATGATTAATAGTAAGGAACAAGCTTTCGAGTGGTAATAATGGCAAAATCACCTTTAGGACTATTTGCAGGGCGAGATCTTCGTAACAAGAAGAAACAACAACGTTGGGCTATCTCGACTTACAAAAGAAGAGAATTAGGATTAGATAAAAAATCAAACCCATTTGCAGGTGCTCCTCAAGCAAAAGGAATAGTTCTAGAAAAAGTTGGTGTTGAAGCAAAACAACCAAACTCTGCTGTAAGAAAATGTGTTAGAGTACAATTAATCAAAAATGGCAAATCAATTACTGCATTTCTTCCACGTGACGGTGCAATGAACTACATAGATGAACACGATGAAGTACATGTTGAAGGAATGGGTGCAACTCAAGGTGGTGCAATGGGAGATATTCCTGGTGTGAGATTTAAAATTTTCAAAGTTAACAATACATCATTACGTGAATTAGTATTAGGCAAGAAAGAGAAACCAAGAAGATAGAGATATGACTGAACAAAAATCACTTCTATTTAGAAAATGGGATACAACTGGAATTGAGATTAAGGACTTAGGTCTTCAAACACATGTATCTGGTGATAAAGTACTTTCTTCAATTTCTTTAAAACAAGTAGTCTATCCAATTGATTATGGTCGTTCTGCATTAAAGAGATTCAATAAAGGTGATGTTCACATTGTAGAACGTTTAGCAAACAAACTAATGCATTTTGGTAAAAAATATGCAAAAAACACTGGACGACAAGGTGGTAAAAAACAACATTCACTTAAGATTATAGAAGTTGCATTTGATATCATAAACCTAAAAACTGGTCAAAATCCTGTAGAGGTACTAGTACGTGCAGTAGAAAATTCTGCACCAAATGAAGATACAACTAGAATCGTTTATGGTGGAACTGTCTATCATGTATCCGTTGATGTTGCACCAATTCGTCGTGTTGATTTAGCACTTCGATTCATTGCAGATGCAATTAAAGAAGCAACTTTCTCAAACCCAAAACCAATTGAAGAATATATTGCAGAACACTTGATATTAGCTGCAAATAATGATCCTTCTGCTCCTTCTGTAAAAAAGAAGAATGAATTAGAAAGAGTCGCACAAGCTTCTAGATAATTAATTAAAGTAGCCCGGCCCGGACTCGAACCGAGGTCAAAGGCTCCAGGGGCCCCTATGCTTGCCGCTACACTACCGGGCTATATAGAAAATTACAAAATGTTTGAATATATTCATTATTGTAAACTTATCTTATCTTAATTTCATGCAGAGCGGTCCCATAATCAACTTGTGCTTTTAATCGCATGTATGGAATTAATCTAAAATGAATAAAGTATGATTGACTTTCTTTGTAAAGCAATCCTCTTTGAATTAATGATGCTAATCCTCTTGATAATACATTAATTGAAATCCCATATTTTGTACATATTTCATCACGCTTTTTCTGATATTGTACAAGAGAGAATTCTGCATCATTAACTTCTATGATTAGTGGCCACACAATTTCCTTCCACACAAATCTTCTGCTCTCAGTGGCTGATGCGTATTTGCCTTTTTCACTCAACATTATAATATCAAACTTTATGAATATAAGAAATAATGTCTCAAAAAGAAATCCAAGAGTCATTAGAGTTACTTGAAAAAGATTGGGATGTTGATCCAATTTTACATGATTTCGTTCTTGGAAAATATACTGATGTGACAGATTTCTCATTAATTGTAAAGAATGTTGTATTTCACATTCCATATTTGCCAAAAGAAAAAAAATACATTTTATGGAAATGCTATTGGCCAGATTGTCACAATTGTTGTGATAGGCAAGGTCGTTTACCGCTCACATCTGATGATTTAATACAAATTGGTCATGGTATGAAATATCAAAAAACATCTGATTTTATAAAAGAAGAAACTCTAGTTGCAACTCATGATGAACCTACTCCGTCAGGTGGTTTTTCTGTAATGACAAATGTTAGTCTCAAAAGAAAAATAGATGAAACTGAAGATGATGATGGTACACATATTTCTTGTAGATTCCTTGATGGTGAAGGTGGGTGTGGAATACATCCTACACGTCCAGGTGTCTGTTACATGTATCCATTTTCAACATGGGCTCAAAATGAAAAAGGACGTGCACGTGTTCATGCAACATTCCAATTTACTGGAGATTGTCCTGGATTCTATCTTTCTGAATCTCTTGATTCTATGAAAGAAGTCTTAGATGATTATTCTACAACAATTTATGATTATAATATGAAATCAAGTCGAACTTTAAAGGATGGATTTGGTTCTCTTAGTATGTCTTAGGCTTTTGCTACTTTCATTAAATCTGCAATTTTAATATGCATACCAAATCTATCTTCATTCTTTTTCATGTATCTGAATATTGATATAAAATCTGGCAATGCTTTTAAGAAACTAAAATCATGGTGAATTTTTGCTCTCACAAAATTAAATACTTTGGCATAAACTTTGTAGTGTTTTTCAACAGCTTTTTCATATGCTTTGAAATCATGCATGTTTTCTAAGAAAATATCTACACATTGCATAGATGGAATAATTCCTTCACCTAATAATGCATAAACTGTTCCAATTGATTCTCCAACACCGACAACTTTTCCAGAGTAATATGGTTTGCATCTGTCTGGAGTTGCTAATCTAATTGGGCGTCCTTTTGTTGCAACTATTTTACCCCCATGTTTTTCTAAAAATGCATCTGTTGCCTTAACATGGTTTTTGTTATAATCCCCTGCACCAATATGTGCAAATTTCCCTCCTAATGGAAAGTACCAAAAGTATCCTGACATACCTGGGAATGGTTCAATGTAAAAATCATCATATGGTACTCCATTTTCATATTCTACTTTATACTCGTATGTTGGTAAAAAGAAATCCTGCTCCATTTTTGGTAGGTAAACTCTGTGAAATCCTGTACAGTCTACTATCATATCGTATTCTTTTTCAAGCTTTTCTAGTGATGGGGCTTCGCCATAAATTACATTGCAATCTTTAATGAAATCTTTAATCAATCCTAATTTGTTATATGTGCATAGTCCTTTCAAACCTATATCAAATTTCACATCATTATTCATTTTAACATGCATGTTTTTACCATCATGAATTAAAAAATCATTAAAATTTCTACCAGTTTTTTTACAAAAATTAGTTAATTCTTTTTTTATTGTACCCCATGCACAAATTGAATCGTGTTTTTCCTCTAACATTCTTTCATATCCTATTACTTCGTGTTCTGAATTCTTAAGTCTGGCCATAAGATAACTTCCTGCAACACCCATTCCCATAACTGCAATCTTCATTTGATCTAATTAGTTCATTAACCTAATAAATACAATTCCAGTTTTTACTCAATCAAAATTGCAGGTTTGTATGGTCTTGCCATTCTTGCTTTATTTTTTGGATCATATTTTTCAGAATCATTTTCTGAAAACACCTGAAGTTTGATTCCGTAATCTGCTTCAATTAATGATGAAAGTTCATTAGAAATGGTCTCACTTTCATTAATCTCCCCTGCATTCAACTTTGTTCTTCTTAGATCCATTGGTTCTGAGAGAATATCCTTTAATGTCTTTTTTACAAAGTCAGGATCTTTTTTGACATTCTCCGTTTCCTTTTGAGAAATTAATTCTTTAATGAAAATACCAACATTTGTTTCTCCTGAATTAACTCCACTTAGAATTTTATGATATGCTTTTGATTTCCAGCTATCTGCTGTGTAAATTATAATCTTTTCAGGTGTAATCTTTGTCACTTTAGTAATATTTGAAATATCATTCATTACTGAACTAAGTAAGCTTTCATTTTGAACTGCTTTATCATCTGTTTGTTCTTCTTGTTTTGGCCATGATGATCTTGAAACCATCTCTGAATTCCCTAATTTTTCCCACATCTCTTCTGCTATGTGAGGTGCAAATGGTGAAAGCATGGAGATACGTGTTGCAAGAACTCTGTTTAAAACTCCTGATATGTCATTTCTATTTTTTGCACTAGCTCTTTTCATGTACCATTGGAGATCTGAGTCAAATCCATACAAAATATGATGTAATGATTCACGAAGTCGCATCTTTTCCATAGACTCTGTAACTTCAAAAATTAATTTTGATAATTTACTTAATATCCAAACATCTTCAGGTTCTGTCCCTATTTTTCCAGGATTGTTAAATTTTACACATTCATCGTACATTGATTGTAATCTATTTTTTATGCCTGAAATTGATTCGGCATTAAAATCAGCATCTTGCAAAAGTTCTGCTGAGATTAATATTGATAATCTAATTGGATCTGCACCATATTTCCTGACAGCATCACGTAATGGGATAATATTGCCCATAGATTTTGACATTTTTTTCCCATCCATCAAGACCGAACCATTCACTACAATCTCTTTTGGCCAATTTTCTTTAGGAAATAGCGCAACATGATTTAGAACAAAAAATGTTAGATGATTTGGAACTAAATCTCTGCCTGAATGCCTAGAATCAACAGGATAAAAATACAAAAACTCTTTTCGTATCTCTTCTAGTTTTTCTATTGTAATCTTTGCATTTTTTGCAATTATCTCCGAATTTCCATTTCCATAGAAAATATAATTAAAAAATTCATCATTCATGTTTTCTGCTAAAATCTCTCCTGAATTGACAAATTTTGCCATGGTGTAAAATGACATGTAAATTACTGAATCAGCCAAACTCTCAACTAACCAATCATTATCCCATGGAATTTTTGTTCCTAACCCATGCTGTCTTGCACATGCTCTTTCTCGAAGCCAATCAAGCACATTGAAAAATTCAGTTCGAATATCATTTGGAAGTATATTCATTGATTCAAAACACTCATGGGCTTTTGCTTTCCATTCTTTGTTTGCATAATCCAAAAACCATTGGTTGTTGAGTAGTTTCACCACACATTCTGTACCACATCTGCACCTTACTGACTCATTTGTTAGTTCAAGCATAATGTCTGATTTTCCTGTCTTGGAAATCCATTCTTTTACCTCTTCTTTGACAAATGTAATCTTCTTTCCTGCAAACTCACCTGTATTGGAATTAAGTTTTCCTTCATAGAATTCTTTAGAATAGATCTCTTTTGTTGCATCTTCTAACTTTGGGTCATCTTGATTTGTAATTCCCATTCTCTTTATCACTTCTTGAGCTGGTATGTCACTCAATCCATCAGTAGAAATTATTGTAACTGGCTGAACTTTTTCAACTTCATTTCGTAATGAATCTTCAATATTTTTCTGATTCCCATTTTTGATATCTTCTAATGCTTGAAAATCATATGGAGCATGTGCTGGAACTGACATTACAATTCCTGTACCTGTGGTTGCTGTGACAAAAGATGCAGGAAGAATTAGAAACTTATCTTCACTAGTTGGACTGTGAACTTTCTTGCCAATTAATTGTGAACCTGATATGTCTTCAATAATCTCTATTTTTTTATTAAGAAACTCTAACTTGTATGCACACTCTGCGCTTATTATCCAAGTTTCCCCATCAACTTTGACTTTTTTATAGATAATCTCTGGATTTATCCAAAGATTTGTCACACCAAATAATGTCTCAGGTCTAAGTGTGGCAACAGGAATAATCTCCTCTCCAATGTTGAATTTAATTACAATATATTCACTAAAGTCTGGTTCAACATCGCCTAGTGTGTCATGTTGTGAAACAGGATTTTGATCATTTGGACACCATCCCACAGGATGATTTCCTTGCACGATTAGATCTTTCTCTTTTAGATTTCGAAATTGCCACTCAATAAATTTTTGATATGCTGGTATAATTGTTGTAAATTCTCTTCTCCAGTCTATGGAGTATCCCATCTCGATCATTCCTGCCTTAATTTCTTCGTGAAAATAATCTGCAATCTTCACTGGATCAACAAACTCTTTGATCTTCTCTTCTGGAACATTGTATAGATTCTTGAACGCTTCAATCAATTCTTCATCATTGGCTTGAACTCTTTTTGACATTCCAAGAATTGGTGTTCCTGTATAATGAAATCCCATTGGAAACAAGACGTTGAATCCTTTCATTCTGTAATAGCGTGAATGAACGTCTGCTAGTGTGTATGTTCTTCCATGTCCGATATGTTGAGGTGAGTTTGGATATGGATATGCAACTGTTATGAATTTTTTTGGTTTATCATTAGGATCTGTTTCAAAGTCTTTGGCTTCATACCATTTACTTCTCCATTTGTCATCTATCTGATTCCAGTTTAATTCCATCTCGTTTACCTATTCAAGAATCACGGTCTTCGCATTTTTAATTGCATCTTCTTTCTTTGATTTATCAGTTCCCCCTCCTTGAGCAAACTTAGAACTTCCTCCACCAGCTCCGCCCAAAATTTGTGAGATGCTCCTTACAATTTCTCCTGCACTCTTTTCTTTTGAAATCTCATCGCCTGCATATACTATAACTCGAATTTTTTCTCCTTCTTCAAACAATCCACAATATACCAATCTAGGGTCTGCCTTACAAAGTACTTCTCCTAAACCAATATGAAAAACGTCATCATAGTCATTACTTGTTGAATAACAAAAGTTTGCCTTTCCTGATTCTGTTAATTCTATGATAATATCTTCAATTGTGGATATTCCTTCTTTACATTCTGACAGTGATTTTGCTATAATTGGAATTCTTTCTTTAGCAAGTTGTCTTCTCTCAACTCTCTTTTCTTTTTCTTGTTCTTTTAATTTATCTTCTTTCTCTCTACTCTCTGAATCTTGCTGTTTCTTCTTAACAAATTCCTTTGCGCTTTCTCCTGATACAAATTCAATCCTTACAACCCCGTCCTGAATTCTTTTGGTTCTTGTAATCTTAATCTCTTCTACGTCTGAAGTATTTGCTACATGTGTTCCACCACATGCTTCTATATCTAAATCTCCTATTGATACAATTCTAACTGATTTTACAGGAACTACTCCTCCTTGGTAAATTCTAAATCCATACTTTTGTTCAGCGGCACCTCTATCAAAATTTTCTATCTTCACTGGTATTGATTTTTCAACAATTGAATTGGCAGCTTGTTCAATCTTCTCAACATCATCATCTGTAAGTGCAGAATGATGTGTTATGTCTAACCTTGCATGATCTTCTTCTTTGAAAGCTGAATGTTGCCATACCCATGAACCTAAAACACTTCTAGCAGACGTATTGATGATATGTGTACTTGTGTGATTCTTTGCAATCCCATCTCTCCTTTTTGCATCTACAACGCATGATACAGTTTCTCCATTTTTTGGCATATCGCCTTTTATCTTATGGACTACAACGTTTCCATGTTTTGTAATGTCTACTATATCGCAATCTCCAATCTTTCCATGATCTGGTTCTTGACCTCCTCCTCTTGCATAAAACGCAGTTCTATCTAAAACTACAAAATTTTCAAATGATTTCAAAACTTTTGCATCAAATTCTCTTGGATCATCTCCATAAAAGAGAAGTTCTGTATCTGGAATTCCTTCTAATGGGAAACTTTCTTGCTCTCTTTGTTTTTTGGATTGGTGTAATTCAGCAAGTTTTCCATAAAATGTTGATGGAATCTCTGAAATAATTTTCATCTCCTTTAGATATTCTGGAGTAACTCCGTCAGATTCGTACAGTCGTATCAAATCCTCAACGTTTGGCTGTTTGTCTAATTTACTAACAATTTTTTGCATTCTTTGTTTTGAGCTATCGTACCGTCCTGTCTCAATTGAAATGATCTCTTTGACATCTTGTCTTGTTTTTTCTAATTCTGGATACGTATTTTTCAAATAATCAATTTGAATATCAATTATCTCATCCAAGTCAAATTTTAATTTCAATCTATCCATAGTTGAAATAATTCTTCTAAGCATCATTCGAAGATTATATCCTCCTCCCACATTGCTAGGAAGAGCACCATCTGATATTGCAAAAATCAGTGTTCTTATGTGGTCAATAATTAGATAAATTCCCTCTAATGGGGTGATGATACGACTAATTTGTTCATCAGACAGTCCTGTCGATTTGATGGTACTTTTCCTTACTTGAGACAAGTCATCATACAATTCCAAATTCTTTGCAATTTCAGTAAAATATGGGACTAATACTGAGGAATTTGCATCAATACCTGCATCTTGGATTAATTTTTCAGTAATTGGACCAAAACAACAATCGTATGCAGTTGGGGTTCCCATTGTAATCCATGCAAATCTTTCAAGACCTGCACCCATGTCGATTATTCTTTGATCAAGTGTTTTGTAATTTGAAAGGTCACCTTGAAATTCTGTAAACACTGCATTACCAAGTTCTAAACCTCTCACAAAATATTCTAATGATGAACCAAAAGATCCTCCTCCTTCCCAAACATCTTCTACAAATGTAATCTCTTTTTTTGCAATTCCAAATTGTTGTGTCAATAAATTAAAATCAAGATTAACACATTCATCTTTCCAATACCCGTCTTCATTTGGAATGCTATGTTGCCCTATCATACAAAATGATGAAAAGTGTCTACCTGTTACACCAACATTTTCTAAATCTTTGAATCTTAAACATGTTTGTGGTACAACAAGTGGGTTTGCAGGAAATTCAAACGCCACCTTACTCCCCATAACTCTTTGAAAATCAACAATTGATGCAATCGTAAAGTAAAGATCATCTCTCCATCTACAAACTACTGGATATCTGTTAATTGATGTGTGATTATTCTTTACAAAAAATGATTCAACCTCTTTCCATGCTTGTGTATAATCAAATCTTTTTGATGTTGGTGGTTCTCCGATGAATGAGTAAGTATCCTCTGAATGATCAGGACATTTGTCTCTTTCAGAATCTAAAGTCCAGAAAAATCTTTTACAAACATTACACGATTTACGTTCGAATCCCTGGTCTTCGAAAAGATTCACATTATAATATCTCTGAGGATCTGCTGAGAATTTCTCAAGAATCTCTTTTTTATTCACTAAATTTTTGAACTAGTGCCGATATTAAGGACTGTCGATTCAACCATTAAATATAGAAAAATGTAGGAACATTTCATGTTTGGAAGAAAAAAAGGTGAAGTAAAGGAAGGTGATTTCGTTTTTACATCTAGGAAAGATGAAGAAGGAGATTTTCATAATCTAATATTTGGAACCGTAACTGGTGTTGATGGAAATAAAATTGGCGTGAATGGTTTTTTTGTAAATCCTACTGGGCTAAAAAACAAAGTCTCTCAAGGAAAAGCAGGTCCACGTTCAACAGAAATTCTCACAAATCCTACTTCTGAAAACTGTATTTTTGCACTAATTTACCGAATTGAATATGAAAATTTTACAGATGTAGTAGACATTGCATCTGAGAAAGTAGAATTTATCTCAAAAAAGGTCTTCACAATCTTTGATGGCTGGATTAGAGAATCCTTGTCTGAATTAATTAACAATGTATTATCTCTTCCAAACGGCACAGAGCAGGATCACGCAAAAAGAATCCTCAAACAGAAAATGGAGAATCTTTACGACAAGGAATTAAAGAAAAATCTCTATTCTATTTGCCGAAGCCTAAAAATTCTGATCTAAGACAATTTTTGATAGCTTTTTATTATGCCTAACGGCTTTTTTGTACATGGAATATGTTTACGCTGCATTAATGTTGCACAAACTCGAAAAAGAAGTTAACGAAGCAAACGTTACTAGCGTAGTTAAAGCAACAGGCGCCGAAGTTAACGAAGCCCAAGTCAAAGCACTTGTAGCATCATTAGCCGATGTTAACATCGAAGACGCAATCAAAGCAGCACCTGTAGCAGTTGCAGCAGCCGCACCAGCAGCAGACGCAGCAGCAGGTGGAGATGAACCTAAAAAAGAAAAGAAAGCAGAACCACCAAGTGAGAAACAAGAAGAAGCAGCAATGGAAGGCTTATCCTCTCTATTCGGCTAAAATCATCTCAAAAACTTTTCAACGTTATTAGTGACTATATTTTATTGTAATTGGCTTGGCAGATTCATCTTTGTCAATTGAATTTTTCATTTACATTTTAGATCTCTTTGGAACAATGGCTTTTGCTGTAACTGGAGCATTCAAAGCCATTGAACATAAAGCAGACATTGTTGGAATAATAATTCTTGCAACAATAACAGGTGTTGCTGGAGGTACAATTCGTGATGTCATACTTGGTAAAGATTTACCAAATTCTCTGATTGATCCATCTTATGTCATAATTACTGTTGTATCTGCAATTGTAATCTTCCTTTTACACTCTAAGATGAAAAAACACTGGAACATATTCTTGAAATTTGATGCAATTGGATTGGGTGTTTTCACTGTAATTGGAGCTACTTTTGCCTATAACATGTTTGGAATGAACTTCCTTGTAATTGTATTATCGGGTATGCTTACTGCTATTGGAGGTGGAATACTTCGTGATGTATTTGTTAGTCAAACTCCTATAGTATTTGTAAAAGAGTTGTATGCTTCAGCCAGTTTCTTAGGTGCAGCAGTATTCTATCTAGTAATATTACTCACAAATGATGTCTACGCTGGAACAATTTCTGGATTGTTATTGGCTACTGGACTTAGAATGGTTGCAATGAAGTATAATTGGAATTTACCTAAAGTAAAGAGTAATTAATTTAAGCTGGTGAGTAGTCTTTTGCTTTTGAGGCCACGCCTTGGGCTTGACCATGTGCTTTTTGTAAAACTTGCTCTTTTGTATCTTCAGTTAGATATCCTGCTTCAGTTGAAACTGAACGTGCAGATTGAGCTGCTTTTGCCAATACTTGTTCAATATTATCTGCAGTGATGTATGCTGCCTCAATTGAAAGTGAAATTGCTTGTTGATGTGCTTGGGCCAAATCATTTCTGAATTTCTCAAGGTCAATAATCATCTCTTCTTGTTCATACACTAATCCATTTTCTAATGCTGAATTCAAAACAATGCCTGCCTCAATTGCTTTAATGTCTAGTTTAGTCAAAAGTCCAGCAAGTTTCTCAGATATTTGACCACCTTTCTTTACTGGTATGGTCTCTTTCATTATCCAGATTGTACCTTGGTCAATCTTCGTTGGAATGTTATTTTCTTTAAAGTCAGTTAACATTGGTCCTGGTGCAATTCCGGTATTCTTTGGTGGAATTACAACATCCATGCTTGCAGTATCGCCACCTCTTGCAAATAGCATTACCTTGTTTTTTCCTAATAGAACGTTAAGTTTGAATGGTGACATGTTTGTAAACATGAAAACACATTGACCTGTTATTTTTTCAGATAATTTGTCTACTCCAGTAATTCCCGCTTTTTCAAAAGCAAGTTTTGCTACTTTATCTTTAATACTAACAATTTCTACCTCACCTTGAAGTTTTTTTCTTAGTGGAAGTAATTGTGAACCTCTAACTTTTTCCATTCTTACAAGTGCTAAGACACTATATTTTTTTGGAAGCTCTTGTAGTTGTTGATACATCTGTGTTTTCTTTTTTGGATATGTTGTTCTATTCTCATGCATTTTATTTTGTCACCTTATGTTCTAATTTGATTGCTTTTCCCATAGTTGTTTTAATCATATATTTTCTAATGTTTTTATTTCCATTTGGAAGTTTTGCGGTCAAATTATTAATTATTGCAATTGCATTTGCAGCTACTTGATCTTCGTCCATTGTAACATCGCCTACTTTACATGTAATTGAAAGTGAATTTTTTACTCTTACTCTAATTGAGGTCTTAAACCTACTCAGAAATGATTCAATAGGTGCATTAAATGGAACTGGTGTTGGCATTTTGCCTCTAGGTCCTAAAAGTTGTCCTAGTGATTTACCTACTAGTGGCATGAGTTTTGTATCTGCTAAAAAGAAATCATATTTATTGATAAATTTTCTAGAGGCTCTTTTGTCCTGTGCTAATTTGTCTAATCCATCGTTATCCATTACTTCATCTGCTTTTGCATCTTTTGCTTTTAGTCCCATATCACCTGTTGCCATTACACAAACTGCTGCTGGTTTTGACATTTGATTTGGTAGTTGAATTACTTCGTTTAGCGCAAATCCTTTTTTCACATCTATATCTTTTAAAGTGATGTAAAGTTCTAGTGACTCTTTGAACTTACGTTCTTTTTCACCTTTTTTTGCTTCTTGGATTAAAGTTACTATTTCAGACTCGCTTACCATGTCAAAAACCTTAATCTCTCACTTATTATCGTTTAGAGTAAATATTTTTTATTGCATCATTTTTCTAAAATCAGTAGATCTTTTTCCAAATTTTAGTAAAATTTTGGTTTATTCTGCCAAAACTTACATTTACTACTAAAATTTACTTATTTTAAGAAATGGCAAAAGTAGATGATTTAGATCTCAAATTACTATCAGAATTGAAAAAAGATGGAAGTATTTCTATCCCACTTTTGGCAAAAAAACTAAACATCAACGCATCTGTCTTGTACAGTCGTATTAAGAGGCTGATAAAAAAGAAGATGATAAAAAAATTTACTATAGATATTGATGAAACCCAATTAGGATTTGGTGTTAAAGCTTATGTTGGAATTAACCGAGATCCAAAACTCAAAACAGATATTCATGCAAATCTACTAAAAATTGCGGAAATTGACAGAATTATAGAAGTTACAGGCAGATTTGACTTGATGGTTGCTACATTGGCTGAAGATTTGGAACAATTACATTCTATCGTGGTAGAAAAAATTGGAAAAATAGATGGAATTCAAAATACCGAAACTTTTGTTGAATTAGAAAGAACTGAAAAATCTCCAATATATTTATCTAGTTAGACTAATTTTTCATCCCACTTGCCGTCATTTACTTCGACAGTGATCTCTTTTGGTGTTTTACCTTCTACTTTTATGCCTAAACACTGACATGTACCAATAATCTGTTTTGCAACTGATTTAATTTCTGATGCATATGATGTCTCAAGTTTAACATTTGCAACTTTAACCACGGCATCAATTCCAATATCTGCAACCCATTCTGTACCTGATGTGCCAGATCCTTTTGTGATATTTGCTTCTTTTAGTATAAGTGCTGATGCTGATGGAATTCCAACTTCGATGTCCCATTCTTTTGTATCTGTATCAACACTGACGGTTACCGGAACTTTCATTCCTTTGAAGTCACCTGTTTTTTCATTAATTTTGGCAATTACTTCCATAATGTTTACTCCTAATGGACCTAGTGCAGGACCTAGTGGTGGACCAGCAGAAGCTTCTCCTCCTGTTACCTGTGCTGAAATTGTTTGTTTGTCGCCCATTTGAAATTCGTCTCTTTTTTAATGATTTATTCCTTCCTATGATGCAATCGGTTTCAGATAGTTTGCATCTACTGTAACGGGTAATTGATATGGTGCATCCAATAAAATTACTGTTGCCTCTTCTTTATCATGATCGACTCTTGTAATTGTAGCTTTCATTCCTTTGAATGGGCCGCCAATAACTTCAACTGTTCCATCAACTGCTAATTCTGAAACTGTAGACTTCTTTACAAGATAATTCTCAATTTCACTAAATTCTAATTCTCCTCTTAATTGTCCTTTCACATGTCGTAATCCTTGTGTTGCCATAAACATGACTTGAGGATCATTTGCTTCGATAACGACATATCCTTTTAGGTTTTCAACAATTAGAACTGATTGAACCTCTAATTCTCCACTTCTCATTTTTGCTTCAAGTTGTCTCAAAACAACCTTTTCTTGACCTCCAGTGGTTCTGAGTGCAAATAAGTGGGAATTAGTTACTTCGGACATTTTCTCTCTCTATTTGAATATCATTCCTGGTGAAATTGTGGCAAAGATAAACTGAATTCCAAATCCAAGTAGTCCTACTGTGGCCATACCAAACAACACTAGTCTAAGATGCTGCTTGTAAACCTCCTTATCGGATTTCTTCGTTAATTTTATAGTATTAACTATATTCTTGATCATAAGTTTTGGTTTCAAGTGATAATGGAAATTAATAAAGTGTCAATATATCTTTTATTCATGGATTTACTGGTCGCATACAAAAATGACCCTGCGGGGCATAATATGGCAAAATTCATCTCTCAAAACATGAATTATGATGGAGACGTATATCGTGGGAAAAATTTTGATTTAATTGAAATTGATTCTCCTGCTATCTCTGCAGATTGGTTAGATGAAAAATATGAATATGATGGATTTATCTTTCTATCCAAACATGCTGCTGAATCTGGAACACTTGCTCTAACTTGTCATAGTACTGGAAATTTTGATGAGGCAAAATTTGGTGGAAATCAAAAAGAACTTGCAATTCCATATCCTGACTTGCAGAAAAGATATATGCAAAAACTTTGGGACAATCATGAATCATTTTCCGATTTTGAAATTACTATAGAAGCTACACATCATGGACCTACTCATCTCAAAAAGCCTTCAATATTTGTAGAAATTGGTACTACTGAATTACAATGGAATGATGAAACTCTATGTTTTGCTGTAGCACAATTGGTAGTAAATACGCTTGAAAAACCCCGTGGAACCTCTCCTTTTGCTATTTGTTTTGGTGGCACACATTATTCTGAAAAATTCACAAAAGAATTACTTTTTGGTAAATATGCACTAGGAACTGTAATGCCAAAACATGCATTGAACTTTCTCACTCCTGATCTCTTTGAGCATTTACTTACACAAAATAATGGTGTACAAGCTGCCTTACTTGACTGGAAAAGCCTAGGAAAATACAAACAAACGCTAATTGATCTTCTCTCTACTACAAAATTGGAGATTATTAAAATTTGAATATAGAAGAAAAAATTTATCAAAAATTACTACAAGTTCCTACAGGTTATGTAACAACATATGGTGATCTTGCAAAAGCAATCAATTTAAAAAATGGACAAAGAGTTGTAGGACAAATAATGAAAAACAATCCATTTCCTGTTATTATTCCGTGTCATCGTGTTGTAAAATCTGATGGAACTGTAGGTGGATATGCATATGGAACTGAAAGAAAAAAGCATATGTTATCCAAAGAAGGATTAAAAATTAATAACAATAAAATCTTATATTTTAAAAAAAATCTATTTCGTTTCTAAGATTTTTGTACAGTAATTTCTTCTGCAATGACAGTTCTTAGATGTGCTCTATTTCTTATTGTATTACCACCAATTTTTTTATAAATTGCTTTGAATGATTCGTTTGTAATTTCCTTACGATCCTTTGATACTTTGAGAAGATATCTTAAAGCACGAACCTTGTTAACATATACTGTTTTCTTACCAACTCGTGCACCTTTTCTTCCTTTCTTAGAACCTTGTTTTGTACCTCTTTTTGCTTTTTGAATTCTTTTTGCTTGTGCTCTTCCATGGGATGTACCCGTAAATGATTTGATTGTAATTGTATTTGCAGTAATTAAACTTCTAATATCATCTCTGGTAATTGCATCTGCAACATCATCTAAGTGATCATTATCAAATCTTACGCGATTTACACCCACGCCAACAATTCTTGAGACAAGTCTCTTTTTTGTTTTAAGATTAACTGGCATTTTGACTCACTCTTGCATTAAACACTTTGAATTTTTTTTCTATTGCAATTTTCATAATATCTCTTCTCTTTTTTGCTCCTACGCTATGACCAAATCTAATTCCATCTTCTTTTGGATTTAGATTATCTAAATCACCTGCATTATGTACTAAATTATCTGTATAACCTGATGGATGTAATCCGTATGCAATCTTCGGTGTACCATATCCTACTTTAACTAACCCTGGTCGACCACGACTTTTCTGTTTTCTTTGATGATTATCCATTCCTTTTGGTTTTCTCCAACCAGTTTCCAATCTAGTATATCTCCAGCTCTCTGGACGAATAAACTCCGGTCTGCTAACTCTAGCCTCTTCTCTTGCTTGAAGTTTTTCTTTATTGATTGGCATAGTGATAAACTTTGAAATTTAACATAAATACGTATCTAAGTTTCAAATTATTCGATCTGAGAAAGAGATAATAATATTCAATTTTTCCCAAAAATCCTTGACTACACATAGTATTGAGGAGAATTTTTGATATGTCTAACACTAGTTCAAAAGTACATGATCAATTATTAGCATTTGGAGTAACACCTCACTCAATTCATCGAAATTTAACTGTCAAAAAACTTGTTGAACAATCAATTGAAACAAATGAAGGGATGTTAACTTCTACTGGTTCATTATCTGTAAAAACTGGAAAATATACTGGTCGTTCACCTCAAGACCGTTACATAATTTATGATGATGAAACTCATGAAACAATTGATTGGGGTGATGTCAACAGACAATTCCCAACTGAAAAATTCAATTCTGTCTTTGAAAAAATGAAAAAACATGCAGAAGGTAAAGATCTTTATGTTTTTGATGGATTTGTAGGGGCTGATAAAGAAAATAGATTGGCAATTCGTGTAATTAATGATCATGCCTGGCAAAATCTCTTTTGTAGGCAATTATTTGTTAGACCATCAAATGAAGAATTAGACTCTCACGAACCAGACTTTACAATTTTATGCTTAAATGACTTTGAAACAATTCCTGAAATTGATGGAACTCGAACAAATGTCTTCATTTTGATTAATCTCTCAAAACGAATTGTATTGATTGGTGGAACAAATTATGCAGGAGAGATGAAAAAATCAATGTTTGCTGTAATGAATTATTTGATGCCAAAAAAAGATGTCTTCCCAATGCATTGTTCTGCAAATATTGGTCAAGGTGGTGATACTGCATTATTCTTTGGTTTATCTGGTACTGGAAAAACAAGTCTATCCGCAGATCCTGAACGTATGTTAATCGGCGATGATGAACATGGTTGGTCTCAAAGTGGAGTTTTTAATTTTGAAGGAGGCTGTTATGCAAAATGTATTAACCTTAACGAAGAAGCAGAACCACAAATCTGGAACGCGATTAAATCTGGTGCAGTACTTGAAAATGTAGTAGTAAACAAAGATACCTTGAAACCAGACTTTGATGATGGTAGTTTAACTGAAAATACTCGTGCAGCATATCCTCTAGATTACATCCCAGGAGCTATAATACCAAGTGTAGGTGGTCATCCTAAAGTTATAATATTCTTAACTGCTGACGCATTAGGCGTATTACCACCTGTATCAAAATTAACAAAAGAAAGTGCTATGTTTCATTTCATGTCCGGTTACACAAGTAAACTTGCTGGTACTGAACGTGGAATTAAAGAACCAAAGGCAACATTTTCTGCATGTTTTGGTTCTCCATTTATGCCTCGTCCTGCATCTGTATATGCAAAAATGTTAGGAGAAAAAATTCTTGAACACAATACTGTTGTTTATCTAATCAATACTGGATGGTCTGGTGGTGCATATGGTGTTGGAAAAAGAATCAGCATAAAATATAGTCGAGCAATGGTAACTGCGGCATTAACTGGAAAATTTGATTTGATAAAATTCAGACATGATGATATTTTCAATCTTGATGTTCCTACTGAATGTCCTGGAGTGCCTTCTGATGTATTAGATCCAAAAAATACATGGATTGACAAGGATTCCTATGATTTGTCTGCAAAGAAATTAGCCCAAATGTTTGGTGAAAACTTTACAAAATTCAAAGATGTTTCTCCTGAAATAAGAAATGCTGGTCCTCAAATTCAGTAATTTTTTCTTCTAAACTTAAATCCTACAACTATTACTATACTGAAAATTATTATTAAAATTATTAATGCACGTTCAGGTAATTCAGTACTTGAGACTATTGGCTTTTTTTCTTTAGCGTCTGTTTTAATATCATAAACATCATACACATCAAATGTTTCTTCATTATTCTTGATATTAGTCTCAATCCAATATCGACCAGCCTCATACAATTTCAAACTTTCAAATTTAGTTGGAGTTATGGAAAGAGTCTGTTCTTCATATGTCTCACTATTTGTAACTGTAATTTTTGCATATTCCCAATCTATCGGACGTTTTACCTGAAATGATAATTCATTTTCTTTTTCCAAAATAACTATTGTAGCTTCTGTTACTCTAACGATTATTGGAACCTGATATGTTATGTCATTATATGTAATGAATGCTCTACTCTCAAAAACTCCAGATTTATTTTCAATTAATTTTGAAGTAATATACAATGAAGAATCCTTTACTTCATAATCAAATTCAACATTATCTTCGCCTGAAAATTCAACTTTTTGAATATTAATTGAATCACCAAACGCATTCATCTTGATCACCTGTCTTTCTGAAATTTCTTGTCCTGATAGATTGAATATCAATTTTGGTGGATCAAAAATTAATTCCGAATTAAATGCTTTTTTCAAATCTATTCTACCTGCTCCTCCTGCATCAAATTCAAATTCTTTTTTGTACTGATCTGTAATTACATCTGAAGTTGTAATCAAAATTGATTTAATCTCATGAGGAGTAAGTTCTGGATTCTTTTCCAATAGTAGTGCTATTGCACCTGAAACATGTGGTGCAGCATAACTTGTACCACTTGTAATGTTATAGAAGTTTTTTAACGAGGTTGTATTTACAAAAACTCCTGGCGCAACCAAATCTGGTTTTTGATAAAATGGTGAAACTGGTCCTCTTGCACTAAACGTCGCAATAAAATCTGGATGATTAAACACGTTGAGTGTAGCTGATGTCTCTGACTCCAGAATTTTTTTCAGTTCCAATCCCTCCTCTCTTGTCATTGAAACTGTAGGAATAGAAGGATAGTAATCCTCACTTACATACTCATGAATTAATTCTCCAAAAAATATACCCGGTTGATTATTGTAAACGACTAATCCTTTTGCACCATTCTTTGATGCAAAAATTTCCTTATCTGAAAAGAATACAATCTCATCAGGTGTTTCGCCTCCTCTTTCTGCTAGAACTATTTTACCTCTAACATCAAGATCATCAAAATCATTCTCTCTACTATATTTTCCAAATATTATGTCTGTAGATATTGGGTCTGAAATTATATTTGTTCCAAGCATTGGCAATACTTGAAATTGCGTTTCTCCAACTTGTAATGTTGAAACCATACTTGAATCTCGATTATTATAAGTGGCTCCCACTGTTATCGCATTTGGATTTCTTGCTGGACTTCCAATAGTACTTTTATCTGGACCGCTATTTCCTGCAGCAGCTACAACTACTATGCCATGGTCTATTGCATTATTGACAGCATTATCGATCTTGGCATGTGTCATGTTAACCCCGAGACTAATATTTATGATGTCAACTCTATCTTCTACTGCTCGATTTATTGCCTTAATGATCAAATCTGATGGAACCGATTCACCATCTGATGAAACTCTATATGAAAAAATTTCCACCTTAGGTGCTATTCCTATAAGTTGACCGTCTGCTGCAATAATTCCTGTAACTTGAGTACCATGCCCATTGGTATCTTGTGGAATTGAATCATTCTCAACAAAGTCATAACCTTTCAAAAACCTAGACAACTGATCTGAATTGAAAAAATCCGGATGCTCTAAATTAATACCTGTATCGATGACTCCAATTCTTATTCCATCTCCTGTGAACCCTAACTGCTTTGGAAATTCTGCACCTATGTAGGGTCCACTATTATCTAATAGTAATTCAAAATTTTCCTCTAAACTAACAAAATTTGTAATTACAATTGAAAAAACCCCAACAACTAATAATGAAAAAAATAAATAATTTCGCATATATCTCATCTTTTCTAATCAGTAATAATTCCTTTAGAAAAACAATAAATTGTATCTATATCCTAAATCTTTATGGGAAAATATACACTTCCTGAGATGCCTTATGCATATGATGCATTGGAGCCTCACATTGATGCGCAAACAATGGAAATTCATCACACAAAACATCATCAAAAATATACTGATGGTATGAATGGAGCATTAGAAAAACTTAGTCCTGAATTACAAGAAAAGGACATTCAAGAAATTTTGTCAAACATCAATCAAGTCCCTGACGATGTTAAGGGTGCCATTAACTTTAATGGTGGAGGATATGATAACCACAAACTGTTTTGGAACAGTATGAAACAAAACGGTGGTGGTGAACCAACTGGTGCAATTGCTGATGCCATAAATGATTCCTTTGGATCTTTTGCAGAGTTTAAAGAACTATTCTCTAGTAAAACAGCTCCAATTCAAGGAAGCGGATGGGGTTGGCTAGTATACAATCCAAACTCTAGTAAAGTCGAATACAAGGCAATGTCAAACCAAACTAGTCCACGAACTGAAGGCTTGGTTCCTTTATTAGGATTAGATGTTTGGGAACACGCATACTATCTCAAGTATCAAAACAAAAGACCTGATTACATAGCTGCTTGGTGGAATGTCATCAACTGGGATGAAGTAAACGATCGATTCTCAAAAGCAAAGTAATTCTCTTCTCTTTTTTCTTTTATTTCTGAAAACTCTAATTTTTATACAGTATACATAATTCAAAGTCATGAGCGAAGCACAAGCCCAGCAGATGTTACAACAAATGCAAATGCTTGAAAATATGTATGCAGAACTATCACAAAAAGAGAATTCTATAAAAAACATAATGCGTGATGCTGATTCTGCAATTAAATCAATTCAGGAAATTAAAGCAAATCCTGATTCTGAAAGTTTGGTTCCAGTTGGAATGGGTACTTTTATCAAAACTAAAACTATTCCAAACGAAAAAATTGTGATTAATGTTGGTGCTGGAGTTGCAATAGAAAAAGATCACGATTCAGCACTTAGTTATTTAGAATCGAAAATCAAAGAATTAGAAGTTGCATTTCAAGAAACAAACTCGCAAAGACAACAAATTGCAGCAAATCTAGAACAAGGAAAACAACAAATGCAACAAATTATGCAACAGTCACAGTCACCACCGCAATCAAAATAACATGTTTGATAATCTAAAAAAAGCATTTTCTAATGCATCTACTGGATTTAGTGAAAAGGATCTTAATGAAAAAGACATTGAAGATGTCTTATTTGAATTAGAAATCAATCTGCTTGAATCTGATGTAGCCACCGAAGTAATTGATTCAATTAAAGATAGCTTGAAAGAAAAAATAATTGGTTCCAGAGTCGAAAAGAAAAATATACAAAATTTTGTCAAACAAAGCCTAATTGAATTCATTAGTGAAACTTTTGATAATGCAGGTCATGTTGATTTGGTGGCTAAGATTAATGAAAAAAAATCCTCAAATGAACCATTCATTATTGTATTTGTTGGAATAAATGGTACAGGAAAAACAACATCACTAGCTAAAATTGCAAATATGTTGAAAAATGAGAAATTGTCTGTAGTAATTGCAGCTGCTGATACCTACCGTGCAGGTGCAATTGAACAACTTCGTGAACATACAAACAGGCTTAATCTCAAAATCATTGCACAAAATTATGGTTCAGATCCTGCTGCTGTTGCAAAAGATGCCGTTTTGTATGCTAAATCTCACAAAGTTGATTGTGTATTAGTTGATACTGCAGGACGAATGCAGACTAGTTCTAATCTAATGGAACAAATTGCCAAGATTACCAAAGTTGTAAATCCTGACATGAAAATATTTGTAGGTGATTCATTAGCAGGTAATGACACTGTAAATCAAGCACGTGAATTCCATAAACAGGTAAAATTCGAATGTTCAATTTTAACGAAAAGTGATGCAGACGCTAGAGGTGGTGCAGCACTATCTATTGTAAAAGTAACATCATCTCCAATTATCTATGTTGGTGTAGGTCAAGAATACGATGATATTATAAAATTCAATAAGCAAACTTTTCTTGAAAATGTTTTTGAATCTAGTGATATTAATATCCCATCACTATCTGAAATTAAACAACCAGAACCAGAACCAGAACCAGAACCAGAACCAGAACCAGAACCAGAACCAGAACCACAACCAGAACCACAACCAGAACCAGAACCACAACCAGAACCAGAACCACAAGAAAGCAAAGATCCTTTCGAAGGAATTGAAACTGATGACATTAATGATTATGCTGATTTGTATGATGTCCCTCCTCCAGAAACTGATGCTCAAGCAAAAAAATTAGCTACTCAAATTAAGAAATGGATTCAAGATGGAAGACCAAAACCATAGTTTACAAAACTATAAGAAACATCTTCTACTCTGTAAACTATGACTCAAAAACCGCATAATGTGGATGTATTAACACTAGATGAACTAGAATCTAAGGAAATTAATAATATAATTGATTTAGCAATAGATTTGAAAAAACAACAAAAAAAGGGAAAAGAAAAACCACTTTTACAAAACAAAACTATGGCAATGATTTTTGAAAAACCCTCAACACGAACACGTGTAAGTTTTGAAACGGGAATTTTTCAACTAGGTGGTCATGCACTTACACTATCTCCAAATGATCTCCAGTTATCTCGTGGAGAATCTATTGAAGATACTGCAAAAACACTTTCTCGTTACGTAAATGTCATTATGGCTCGTGTTTATGATCATAAATCATTAGAAACTCTTGCAAAAAATGCTTCAATTCCTGTAATTAATGGACTCTCTGATTCTTTTCATCCTTGTCAAATTCTTGCAGACTTGATGACAATTAAAGAACATAAAAAAAATCTAAAGAAAATAAAAATTGCTTGGATTGGTGATGGAAACAATGTTTGTAATTCTCTAATATTAGGATGCACGAAATTAAAGATAAAACTCTCAGTTGCTGTTCCTGATGGCTATGAACCAGACCTTGAAGTTGCCAAAATTGGTAAAGATGCTAAAATCCTAGAAGTTTCAGACAATCCGGAACTGGCAGTTAAAGATGCAGATGTTATAATGACTGACACTTTTGTTTCTATTCATAATGCAAATCCTGATCGCATCAAAAAATTCCTTCCGAAATTCCAAGTTAATCAATCTCTAATGAACAAGTCCAAAAAAGATGCTATCTTCATGCATTGTCTTCCTGCAAAACGTGAACAAGAAGTCACTTCTGATGTTATAGATGGTTCTCAATCTGTTGTTTGGGATGAAGCTGAAAATCGCTTGCATGTCCAAAAAGCATTGTTAGTCTACCTTCTTGGCGTCTAAGGTTTATAATACCAATCTCAAGTTTTCCCTCTATAGATGGCATATTCAAAGATATTACAAAGAATTCGCAGTGAGAAAACTAACTATCGGAAACGTAAAATCATGCTTATGGGAAAGTGCGATTTCATTACAGTTAATATTACAAATGAAAATACTCAAGTCCAAATTGTAAAACCTGTTATCACTGGAGATAAAGTTTTGGCATCTGCTCATTCTAGATTTCTACTTAAGGATGGATGGAAGGGTTCACGAAAGAACATTCCTGCATCATATTTGACTGGGTATTTAGCTGGAAAAAAAGCATTATCAAATGGGGTAACTGATGCAATTTTGTATAGTGGTACTAGAAGGTATACTGACAGAATGGCTGCAGCATTGAAAGGTGTGATTGACGCAGGTGTTAAAGTACCAGCTGACGAAGAAGCATTTCCAGCTGACGAAAGAATTAGTGGTGAACATCTTAAAGTAAAAAATGATGTTGCAAGTGTTAAATCAAAAATTGACGGTGAGGTAAAAACTAAATGAGTATTGAAAAAACTGTTAAAAAAACACCACAACAACAGCAATCTAGAGGTGGACCTGGAGGTAGACCTGGTGGACCTGGAGGTAGACCTGGTGGACCTGGAGGTAGACCTGGTGGACCTGGAGGTAGGGGTGGTCGCCAAGGTGATAGACCAAGAAGACCAAGACGTGAACCTGTTGTAGAAGTTTGGGAACCAAAAACAATTTTAGGAAAAAAAGTTGCGTCTGATGAGATTACCACCATGGAAGAAATTTATGAAAAAGGTTATCGTATTCAAGAAGCAGGAATTATTAAAAAATTACTCCCTGACCTAAAAACAGAAGTCATTGATGTTGGTTTAATTCAAAAGATGACACCAAATGGTCAATCTACACGATTCAAAGCTTTAGTTGCAGCAGGTAATCAAAATGGTTGGCTTGGAATTGGTCTTGGTAAATCTAAACAAATGAGAATTGCAATAGAAAAAGCAAACAATGCTGCATTTCTAAATGTGAGTCCAATCAAACTTGGATGTGGAAGCTGGGAATGCCGGTGTGATGAAAAACATTCTGTTCCATTTACTGTAAAAGGAAAAGGTGGAAGTGTAACAATTCAAATTTTACCTGGGCCAAGAGGCTTAGGACTTGTTGCAGGTGGAAAAATTCGTAATTTATTAAAATTAGCAGGTGTAAAAGATGCATGGACACATACAAATGGTTCTACCGCAACAATGAATTCAACATCAAAAGCATTACTTGAATGTCTGAGACAGACATTCAGCCAAGGATGATTATTATGTCTAAAGCATACCTTGTTGTAAGAATTAGCGGAACCGCTGATGTACCTTATTGGGCTACAACAACTATGAATTTGTTAAAATTAGAAAAAAAACATCGTGCTGTAATCATTCCTGAAATAGATAATACTATTGGAATGTTACGAAAAGTTCAACATTATGTGGCCTGGCAAGAACTTGATGTTGAAACAGCAAAAGAACTCTTAGATAAAAAAGCAAGAAAATCAGGCTATAAGAAAATCACTTCTGAAGATATTATTGCATTAGGATACAAATCTGTAGATGAATTAGCCTCTGCATTAGCAGATGGCAAAACATCACTTTCAAAATTAAAACCTCTAAAACCTTGGTTTGCATTGGATCCTCCAAGACATGGGTTCAAAAGAAGTTGCAAGAAACTTTACGGGCAAAAAGGTGTTTTGGGACATAACAAAGAACTTCTAGTTATAGTAAAGAGAATGATGTAAAATGGCAACAAGATTAAGAAAAACTAGAAAACTTAGAGGTGGAAGACATATGGGTTGGGGCCAAGTTGCACAACATAGATCATTTGGTCATAAAGGTGGTCTTGGACGTTCTGGTCATTTGAAACATTTAGCAAGTACTGTAATTAAAGAAGACCAAGATCATTTTGGTCATGAAGGAACTCATTCTCCACATCCAAGTATCACAAAAGTTTGGATAAATGTTAGAGACTTGAATGATCTATTTTCTAAATCAGGAAAATCAGAAAACTCAAAAAATATTTTAGATCTTCAAGCACTTAAAATTGAAAAATTACTTGGTGGTGGTCAAACCAATACTGCATATACAATAAAAGTAAAAAATGCAACGCCTTCTGCAATTGAAAAAATAAAACAAGCAGGTGGTGACGTAATTCTTCCTATTCAAAAGACTGAAGAAAAAACCGAAGAAAAAACTGAAGATGTAGAAAACAACAATGGCTGAAGGAACATTAACTGAAACTATACGAAAAATTGTAGCCAAGGCTGAACCGTATGTTCCTCAAGTTCCAAAACCAAAAAAGAAAATCCCCCTACAAACAAAAATACTATGGACTTCAGGATGTTTAGTAATTTATTTAGTAATGGGTCAAACTCCACTCTTTGGTGCAACTGCGCCTGAATTTGATTTCCTAGCATTTGCAAGAGTAATTTTTGCATCTGCACAAGGTTCACTTGTTGAATTAGGAATTGGACCTATAGTTACTGGTGGTTTATTGATGCAATTGCTCCGTGGTTCTGATATTTTGAAATTTGATTTTAAAAATCCTGCAGAACGTGGTGTATTTCAAACTGCAACAAAACTTGTAACCTATGTTGTAATTGTGGCAGAATCCGTTGTATATGCAATTGCTGTTTATGGACCTGGAGTTTCTGAGCCGTATATTCTTTACATACTGATAGGGCAGCTCATGGGCGCATCAATCATTGTAATGTTCTTAGATGAGACTATTCAAAAAGGATGGGGTCTGGGTAGTGGAATAAGTATTTTCATTATGGCAGGAGTTGCTCAACAAATTCTTTGGAGTTTATTCAGTCCGATGCCTGCAGGTGATGGTGGTGCCGTTGGTGTATTTCCATTCCTTGGTCAAATGGCAGCGTATGGTGATGTAGCCGATGCATTATTTAGATCAAATTCTCTGCCGAGCGTTTTTGGCTTGTTCTTAACTGCAGGAATTCTGGCAATACTAGTATACACTCAAGGAATGAAGGTAGAAATTCCAATCGTATCTACAAAGTATAGGGGATTTGCAGCTACTTATCCAATTAAAATGATGTATGTCTCAAACATTCCTGTTATCTTAGCATCTGCATTAACTGCGAATGCTGTATTTATTGGACAAATGTTCTGGTCAAATTTTAACCCGCGTAACAATAATGCATTTTT
>Ga0208946_1000029_pt1 | contig 27126 bp, 18 predicted proteins | sample AOAMet2_C49A8_80_2_FD_188075 | JGI IMG/M metagenome (GOLD analysis project Ga0208946, IMG submission 188075) | Ammonia-oxidizing marine microbial communities from Monterey Bay, California, USA - C0912_C49A8_80 (SPAdes) | ecosystem: Environmental > Aquatic > Marine > Intertidal zone | place...
TCAGACCGACTCCAATGGCGGCGAATGGGTCGAGGCCGTCCATCGCTGCCCAAGCGGCTGCGAGGGCATCGAAGTCGAGGTCACCAGACCACAAATAGACCAGAGACATACCGTAGATACCGGTGGCTGAAGAAACTGAACCGACGATGAAATACTTCGCACCAGCCTCGCCACCGACCGCCTCTTCCTTGTGGAAGGCGACCAATACGTAGGCTGCGAGACTGGTCAGCTCGATGGCGACGAACATGAAGAAGAGATTCGATGCCATGGCCATCAGGCTCATGCCCAATCCCACCATCATCAGCAATAGATGGAAGTCGACTTGACGACGATTGTCCATCAGTGCGGCGACTAGCGCCTCCACGCGCGATTCTGTATCTCTCTCACGCGGCGCACGAGCGCTAGGGCGCGCAGGCATTCGGTAAGTCGTCGCGACTGCAGCAAGCAGTAGCGAACCGAAGAACACGACTGACATCATGCGGCTGAACGAGCTAATCTCAATCACGCCGGCAATTTCTCCACTCGCTCCCTCGATTCCGAAGAAGGAGAATAAGAGGGCTACTGAGAATACAGTGATTGACATACGACCGGGAAGGCGTGGATCTGAGGTCATTTTGTACCGCTTTCCGCCAATCAAGATCGGAACGCGAATGCGTGTGAGTGGAATTCGGAAAGTTGCCTTTCCGATGTTGGGTACGAGGATGGCTAGAATGATACCGAGGACGAGTGCCATCTCAGGAAGTAAATTCTCCATCTCATCGATTGTCAGCATCATGGTTTCACCCCCTTGCTATTCATCGCATCAACCAGAGTTTCGAGCATGAATTCGGTCGACCAATCAGACATCATATCCCAGAAGATGAATGGTAGAATTCCGAACAGAACGGTGAATGCAGCGAGTATGAACATACCAGCATTCTCGTGCCAAGTGATGTCACGCGGCTCCTCTCCGTGCAGACTCTCGGGGAGAATTCCAACGTGTGGGTCGCCGCCCTCGAAGATTGTTTTCTGCATACTTGTGAGGTAGTAAACCGCGGTGATGATGAGGGTTAATGCAGGTAGGATGACTAGCCAGCCGAAGGTCATCCAGAAGGCTATCAAAACCGCGACCTCGGCCACGAAACCGGCGAGCAGCGGTAGTCCCAAACTCGCCATCCAACCGAGCATCATGTGGCCGGCAAGCCACGGTGAATGATGCGCGATTCCGCGCATCGAGCCGATTTCAAGCGTGTGGTAATGGTGCTTGAATGAACCCGCGACCGCGAAGAGGAGTGGGCTGATGATTCCATGTGCGAACATCATGAAGAGAGCTCCAGCGATACCAAGCGGCTGCATGGTTGCGATTCCAAGGAAGATCAATCCCATGTGCGAGACGGATGAGTAAGCAACCATGCGCTTGAGGTTGGTCTGCCCCATGCAAACAATCGCCCCATAGACGAGGCTGGCCATTCCGAGGAAGACGAGCAGCGGAATGAAGACCACCGTCGATTCGGGGAAGATGGTGACTGCTACTCGCAGGAATCCGTAGGCCCCCATCTTCAGCATCACCCCAGCCAGTAACATCGAGCCAGCCGTAGGAGCCTGAACGTGAGCGTCTGGCAACCAAGTGTGGACTGGGACACTCGGCATCTTGGTAGCGAATCCAATGAGCAAAAGGATCCAAACGAAGTGTCGCAGACCTTCGCCAGCAATCAAACCGCCACCAGCGGCCTGCGCGGTCATCGATACAAGATCGAAGTGATGACCTGTCAGCGAGCCAGCAAGGCTCGCGTCTCCCGTGTTGAAGTACATCACGAGAATTCCAATGAGCATCAAGACGCTCGCCGTGAATGTGTAGATGAAGAACTTCATCGAGGCGTAGCGGCGGTCAGCTCCACCCCAGACTAGGATGAGGAAGAACATCGGGATGAGTGTAAGTTCCCAGAAGACGTAGAAGACGAAGAGGTCGAGAACGACGAACACACCCAGCAGTGCACCCTCCATAATCAGAATCAGTGGGTGGAAGATGTGTCCCTTCTCAGCGTCCCACTCAACCAACATCGAGACCGGAATGAGCATCGCTGTCAGCCAAACCATCGGGAATGAGAGGGCGTCGACGCCGACGACCCAACGGACCCCTATCTCATCGAGAAGTACGACGGCCTCGTTCTGCAGGACGTAATCTCCCTGCATGATGTCGAGCCAGTCGATGTTTCCAATCTGGCCGAGGAAGAGGGCCGAGGTGATTACGAAGATTGCTAGGGCAAGTCCCATGGAGAGTGAACGAGCAATCTTTCGAGTGTAATCTGCCATGCTCGGTGGAGCTACGTGAGGCAGGATGAGAAGTGTGAGACCGAGGGCTATCGGTGCCAGAGTGATGAATGTTAGTGGGTCGGATGTGATCAAGCGCTCACCCCCCAGATTAGAGCGAATATGGTCAGCGCGCCTACGGCTGCCATTAGGATGTAGTCGCGCGCGCTGCCGGTCGTTATTCGGCGAATTTGGACTGAACCGAGCACCGAGTTGGATTCAATCTGCTTGATGACACCGTCGACGACATTCTTGTCAAACCAAGCGGCGAAGTCGGCGAATGGAACGATTGTTCGAGCGAGGACCCCTTCGTAGAAGTCATCGATGTATAGGCGGTTCTGCAAAGCCTCAGCCAGTTGTGAATCGGCAAGTTCGTCGACGTTCTGACTGCCGAACTTGCCCGAAAGGCTGGTCAGCCAATGGACGAGTGGGATAGCGCTCTCGCCCTCGCGAAGTGCGCCGCCATAAACTCGAGCGGCCATGATAGGCCCGAGAATGAATGAGAGTGCGATGGTTGCCCAACCAACGTAGCGGAGTTGCATATCCTCTGGGAGGAATGCGTGCTCTAACTCGTAGATCACCTGGTCGAGGAAAGTGGACTTGTGAATCGACAGGTGGTCGGCCTCACCCGCCAGCCAGTCAACCATTCCGTAAAGGGCGAGGCCGAAGCCACCCAGAGCCGTTATGATCGAGAGGAGAACGAGTGGGGTCTTGATCCAAGGAGTAGTTTCGTGGACGTGGTCAACGAGCTCGTTCTTCGGCTCGCCAGCGAAAGTCATGAACCACATTCGCGACATGTAGAAGCCGGTCATTCCGGCGGTTGCAAGAATCAGTATAGCCGGACCAAGTAGAGCGTCGGCACCATGGAAGTAAGCGTACCAAGTCTTGCCGACGATAATTTCCTTCGACCAGAATCCGCCGATGAGCGGAATACCAATGATTGACATCGATCCGAACATCATCGCCGTCGCGGTGACTGGCAACTTGCTGGCCAGGCCACCCATATTGCGCATATCCTGAGGGTCGAAGTCGTGGTCTGTGTCATCGCCACCTTCAGAGATGTGATCGTGGGCGTGGTGGACTTCGTGAATCACTGAGCCGCTCGCCATGAAGAGCATGCCCTTTGCCATAGCGTGATTGAAAAGATGGAAGAGCGCGCCACCGAAGACGAGGGCGCCGGCGTGGTGATTACCGGTATTGAAGAACCACAGAGCTGCTCCTAGTCCAGTGAAAATGTAGGCTAATTGACTCATCGTCGAATAAGCGAGAACCTTCTTGATATCGTTCTGAACGAAGGCGATTGCCGCGGCCATGAAGGCAGTGATTCCGCCAATCCAAGCGACGATTAGCCCGAGGTCCTCCATCCCGGCCACACCGTGATGGCTGACATCGACGAATGGTACCATGCGCGCGACCAGATAGAGACCAGCGTTGACCATGGTCGCGGCGTGGATGAGAGCGGATACAGGAGTCGGGCCCTCCATCGCATCGGGCAACCACACATGTAGGGGGAATTGGGCCGACTTGCCGACCGCGCCGATGAAGAGCATCAGAAGCGCAGTCTGCAGCATTGCAGCGTCGACCATCGCGCCACCAACCCCAGTCGATGGGTCGTCAAAGACGACAGCGAAGTCGAGAGAACCGTATATATCGTACAACATCAGCAGTCCGATCATCAGGAAAACATCGCCTACACGCGTAGTCAGGAATGCCTTCTTCGCGGCGTAGGCAGCACTCTCCTTCCAGTAGTAGAAGCCGATGAGGAGGTATGAGCAAAGTCCCATTATCTCCCAGAATATGAACAGCCAGAGGAAATTGTCAGCGAGAACCATTCCAAACATTCCCATCGAGAAGAGAACGAATTCGGCGAAGAATCGGTGGTTTGAGTTGTCGTTGATCGAGTCCGTGGTCATGTAGCCAATCGCAAACCAGCAGATGAGGAAGCAGAGGAATGTAGCAACAAAGAGAAGCATGATGCTGACTGCATCGAGATATATTCCAAAGCCAATTCCACTGAATCCTGTGGTAGCGATGGACCATCCATCACCGTTGTATGTCAGGACATCGAACGTCAGCCAGCTGAATGGATCTCCTGATTCGACGTGTCCGTGGTGGTCGAGGTAATCGTAGATCAGCCACACGGAGGCCGAGAGAGATACGCTCAGCGCACCGAGGCCGAGAATTCCTCCTTCCTTCAATTGGTTGACCCAAGTCTCATCGCCGTTCCAAATCTGGCCAGCGATGGCAATTGTTGCGAAGAATACGAGAGGAGCTGCGATGATTAACCACCAATAATCAGTGGACGACGCTCCAGTAAGGTAGAGGTAAGGGACGATTGCCAAGAATGGCACGATATAGAGGAGTCTGTCCCACTCCTGCTTTTGTTCTCCCATCATCATCACCTCAATTTCTCAGCAGGGTCGCCTCGTCGAGCGATATTGTCTCCTGCGTACTGTATAGCGAGAGTAAGATGGCCAGTCCGATGGCGACTTCTGCGGCTGCAATCGCAATCGCCACCGCGGTGAATACCCAACCATCGACGGAGCCGTGGTGGAGAGCGCCGGCGACGAAGTTGAGGTTGGCTGCGTTCAGCATAACCTCGATGCACATCAACACGACAATCGCATTCTTGCGACTGAACGCCCCAACCAATCCGATTCCGAAGAGAATGACGCCGAGTCCGGCAATCCAGCTGGCCTCAATCATCGTTATCACCTGACAATCGAACTGAGTCCTCTGAACCCATGTCGTAGAGGAGGTTGACGAGGCGCTCGTCACGAACAAGATAGGATGCACCAATCATGGCCATCGACAAAAGAATGCCGAGCACTACGGTGACGATGGCCCAATCATCGAGGATTGAGACTGCGAATTCAAGAGTTGTTGGAGCCCCTGCAGGTGCATTTTCCCACATTGGATGCTCCATTACTTCGCGCAGGAGAACTAGAACAAAGGCGAATACACCGAGGCGGGCAAAGATACTGACTGCCTTCATTGGACATCACCCTCCTGAATTTGGCGGCGGGTCAGCATGACACCGAATTGAACGACGAGCATGACCGAACCGAGATAGACGAGAATCTGGATCGCCGCCAACATCTCAGCGTGGGCCAGAACCATCACGCCGGCGACGGCGAAGAAGGTCATCATCAACGAAAGCAGTGAGTGGGCGACACGGCGCGCGTAGACGCATCCGAGTGCACCTAAGATGGCAACTAGCGCCATGATGACGAATGCAATAGCCTCGAAATCGATGTTCATCGGTTCACGCCTCCGCTTCCTTAGCAGCCTTAGCTGCCTTAGCAGCCTTCTTTTCGCGCTTGGTCTTCTCTTTCTTTGCGCGCTTTGCGAGTTCCATGTCAACGCGCTCCTGATGGACCGCAGGAAGGACACGAGTTCGGTCGGCGTCGAACCAAAGATCATCGCGTGAGTAACCTGACATTCCATCGTACTCGTTGGTCATGAAGAATGACTCGAACGGACATGCCTCAGCGCAAAGACCGCAGAACATGCAGCGGCCCATATCGATACGGCCGCTGACTATGTCTGTCTCGGCCGGCTTGAGTTCACTCATACCGATTTCTTCGATGCCCGAACCATCCATCCAACGGACGGTTGCTGTGTCACCGGATATGTCGATCACTTCGGCGAAGTCGTATTGCTGCGGAACCGCCGAGTGCTCGTTTACGAGGTCGAATTCTTCGATCTCTTCGAAATCCTCACGAGGCTTGGCAGCGTATCCACCGGTTTCGAACTCGGACCCATATCCGTGCCATTCATCCCCTTCTTCTGCCGTGTCAAGAACGTTGACACGGACCTCCGAAGTCATGTGGAGGCAGTCGTTGGGGCAAGCACGAACGCAGGCTTTGCAAGCGGTACAGGTCTCCCAAACGATACCTATTCGACCGTTGTAATTGCCAGGGACGAAGAGCCAGGGTTCCATGTCTTCAAGGCGCTCGTAAGGATACATCACCGTCACTGGGCGCTCAAGGAATGGAAGCAGATCAGTAGACTCGCGGTCAGCCGAATACGTGTGTCCCTCGGAGAGGTGATTATCGCCGATTCGGGAGAGTGTGAAATCGTCCTTCAGATTGACTTGTTTACCGTGATAATTGTTCTTTAGAATACCGAGGCGACCGAGGAATGGGACGGTTCGAAGCGCCGTCTTCATCGTAATCCACATTGGCCTGATAATCAGGTTGCGGAAGTTCGGGGTCGCATGAGGGTGGCCTGTGTTGTATTCTTGTCGATCGTTCATTTGGTCACCTCCTGATTACTCCCTGTGCGTCCCAGGGCTAGCCTTTTCCAGAGTCTGAGTGTGGTACATTCTCCGGTTGAGTTCGAGGGCTTCTTCGTCCTCGTCGATTGCAAGAACGACGAAGGCGACGATGAAGGCTCCAAAGAGGACGGGAGCTGCCCAAATTGGCCAGCCGCCGGCTGCTGTGCTATTCCAGACTTCTAGTCGCAGCCAGATGGCTACTGCGAGATTGACGATTGATGCTGGAAGGAGCCAGCGCCATCCGAATTCGAGGATTTGGTCCGTGCGGATTCTGTGGAGTGAAGCACGGACCCAGACGAAGAAGGCGAACATTAGGTAGGCCTTGGCAAGTAAAATTCCAATTCCAGGAGTTGCTGTTGCCAGTAAGTCGAAGATGCCGCCTACGAATGGTAGGCCGACGAGAGTATCCTCGAATGGGAGTTGCCAGCCTCCTAGGAAGAAGAGCGCGAAGAGAATGCAAGCCGCATACGCGCGCATCATCTCGACGGCGAACATGAGACCCCAACGAATTCCACCATACTCGGTCCACCAGCCCTCGACGAGTTCGGCTTCGGCCTCTGGCATATCGAATGGGATTCGCTCAACCTCAGCGATCATCGTAATGAGGAAAAGGGCTGCTCCGAGTGGCATGATGAATATATTCCAAGTGTTGCTTGTCTCGATTTGGAAGTCGACTATTTCGAGGATGTTGAACGATCCTGAGATGACCGCTATCGCGAGGACGCTGACCAGCAGCGGAATCTCGTAAGCGGTCAACTGCGCGGCTGAGCGCATTCCACCGATGAGTGTGTACTTGTTGTTGGAAGACCAACCAGCGAAGAAAACTCCGAGTGGGGCAACGCCGAATACGGCCATCATGAAGATGAGTGAGAGTTCGGGGTTAGCGGCCCAGATGTGTGGGCCGAATGGAATGAAAGCGTAGACCATGACTGTGGTCGCGATGATGATGACTGGGGCTGTCTCGAAGACAACACGATCCGCCTTAGTTGGGACCATGTGTTCCTTGGTGGCGAACTTGAGGAAGTCTGCAAGGGCTTGGAAGAAGCCGGGGAAAAGGAACCAGATTCCGTGATAGCCACGGTTGTGGACGCGGTCGACTGCAATATGCTTCGACTCATTGCCGGCAACGGAGTTTAGTGTCTTAACGACCCACCCCACGATAGCTCCGATGCCGAATGGCAGTTGATTCCACCATTGTCCAGCAGTTGTGTGTCCTTCTCCAATCCATAGGCTACGGAGTGTCGTTGTGGCGCCGAGTCGGTCCATCAAGCGCGCGATGAATTTGCGCTCGATGTATGGCACAACCATCAGCGTGATCATCATCGTGCCGAAGACGACAGTGCACATGATCGTCGTGAAGATGAATGTCTCAAGAGCGCCCTGAATGCTACCGAACTCATTCTGTATGTTCAGCGTCCCAAGTGGGCCCAAGCCAATATCGGTCGAAGGGAGAATGTCGTGGACCAAGTCCATTGACCAACCGACAATCGACTCGGTCCAGCCACGGATATCTAACCAATCGCTGCTCGCCATGTTCTCACCTCACCTGTCAGTCTCCCCGATACATGGGTCGAATGAACCCATGATCGCAGGGATATCCGCGACCTTGTATCCGATCATGCACTTAGCCGCGTATGGAATTGTGATGAACATCGGAGAGCGGATTGAGACGCGGTACGGCATCTTTCCGCGGCCCTCGCCACCACCGGCGAGGTAGAACATAGACTCGCCGCGGCTATCCTCGAAGTGATGGCTTCCCGTAGCGCCTTCCGGCGCGCGGGACGGTGCCTTGGCGAGGATCTTCGGGTCTCCTGGCTCGTGGTAAGTCTCGGCTCCACCGGGAATCTTATCGATGGCCTGGAGGACCATTGAGGCGCTCATGCGCATTTCTTCGACGCGGATACGGTAACGGTCGTAACAATCCGCTCCCTTGATTGAAGAGCGCTCGACGGATGGCTGCCAGTCGAGTTCGCTGTAAACGGAGTAAGGGTGAGCCCAGCGAACATCGTAATCGACGCCGGCGGCACGGATATTCGGTCCGCTGACGCCGTGATTGATCATCTCCTCGGGCTTGGCATAGCCAACTCCTTGACTGCGCACGAGGAAGACTGTGCTCTCGTCGAAGAGAGATTCGTACTCCTGAATTCTGTTGAGGAAGAGCTTGAGTTTGGCACGAGCGCGCTGGGCGAATCCGTGAGGCAGGTCACGCTTGACTCCGCCGATACGTGGGAAATTGTAGTGCATGCGCGAGCCGCCAAGTTCCTGAAGCAGATCCATCATCATCTCACGCTCACGAAGGCACCAGACCATGATTGACAGATTTCCGATGTCTGGCCCATAGGCGCCCAGCCACATCAGGTGACTGGCGATACGCTGGATTTCGACCGCGATGAGTCGGATGTACTCTGCGCGCTCAGGAACCTCGACGCCGAGGAGGTCCTCAGCGGCGTAGATGTAGGAGTGTGACCATGTGTTTGCGCTAGCATAGCACAACCTATCGCAATAGGTCGTTATCTGTGTGAAGTCGCGAGCCTCGCAAATCTTCTCTACACCACGGTGGATGTATCCCAAATCCGGTTCAGTGTCAACGACTGTCTCGCCGTCGACCTTGATCTTGAGAGTCCAAAGACCGTGAGTCATAGGGTGCTGAGGACCCATTGAAATCCACATCTCTGCCATTCGAAACCCCTCCTCACTTCAGTTTGCCAGCGTCGGCTGGCTTCCTCAGGAATCCCTGAACGTCGTCGTACATCTCCTCGAAGCCGTGGTAGCGTAACTTGTGCTGCTTCTGCAACGGATGGTATCCGACTGGAGTCTCGTGTGGATTGAGTACACGGCGCATTCCCTCGTGGCCATCGAAATCGATGCCGACGAGATCCCAAGTCTCCTTCTCATTCCAATCCGCTCCGACCCAGATGTCCTGTACCGAGGCGACGGCGGGCTCACGAGTGTCTGGAAGAGCGATGCTAATCTGAATCTCGAGAGGAACATCTTGGAGATTCCAATAGTAAGTGCTGCCGACATTGTTTGCATCGGTAATGTTCGGTTGGATGACGCCTTGGATTGCCGCTGGGTCCCTGACACATGTGCGCATCAGGTGGTAGACAACCTCCCAAGTCTTGTCAGCCGCGTCGGGCCAGTGGATTCCGGTAATCATCGAACAATAGTCAACGCCTTGCTCAGCAGCGAGATTCTCAGCCAGTGCTCGCCATGAATCAGGAGTACTGGTGGCGCTGACGGTATGTCGGTCCTGTGTGCCGCTGGTGCGGGTATCGACAACGGCGTTGACACCATCGATGGACGACATTGCCTCGGCGAGAGACTCAGCAGCCTTCTGCTGAGCCGCCGCTGTGACCTTCTTTCCCATCTCGATTCCTCCTCACTCGTCTCCAACGATAAGCGGCGCCTCACTCATCGGCCTGACTTCGCTTGGCACAGCGCCGATGCGAATAATCTTCTCACGCAACTTACCGAAGCCGTCAATCAGCGCCTCGGGTCGAGGTGGGCATCCTGGGATGTAGACATCGACTGGAATGACCGTGTCGACGCCTTCGAGGATGTTGTAAGATTGGAAGTAAGGTCCTCCAGAGATTGCACACTCGCCCATAGCTATGCACCACTTTGGCTCAGGCATCTGCTCCCACAGGCGAACTATGGGGTCAGCGAACTTCTTCGAGATTGGCCCATTGACCAGTAAAACGTCGCACTGGCGCGGGCTGGAGCGGAAGAAAACGCCGAAGCGCTCAGCATCGAAGCGGCTCGCGCCGGCCGCAGCCATCTCAAGAGCACAGCACTTGATTCCAAGATGAAGAGGGAATAGCGACTTGCGCTGACCCCAATTGAAGAGGCGTCCACCGAGGACGCCGATAATCTCCTTCATGCGACTTGCCTTCATGGCCTCGTCGGTGATGTCACCGACGGTATCGACTAGGATTCTGCTGTTGAAAACAGAGAAATTTTGGGCTTCATCACTCATTCAATCACCTCAGATGTAAATTCTTCCTCGCTTGCGGAAAACGTGCCATACGCCCAAGCTCATCAGTACAATGAACACGGTGAGAGTCATCATCGCAGACCAGACATCAATGTCACCGCCGGCCTCTTCGATCGCAACAACCCCGCCGAATGCGAGGAACATGAATGCGATATCAAAGACGAGGAAGATGATTGCATACCAGTAGTACTGGAAGTGGAAGTTGATGTGAGCGTCACCAACAGGTTCTGAGCCGCACTCATACGTGCTCTCTCTCCGAACATACAGGCTCTGATCACTCTCGTAACCCGGCAAGAGTATGGAGCGCAATTTGTTACTGTCATTAGCGCTCGGTGTCGGCCTGAGGAAGCGGGACGCGACGAAGCTCATGACTGGGAATCCGATTCCAACGAGAGTCATGATTGCCAATGCGAGATAGGCTTCCGGGACCGTCGACATCGCTGACACCTGACGGTCCCGTAGGGACCGGCAGAGTTGCCCACCTGAAATTCGGTGATAAGCATAACCGTGCGCTCGTTGAGATTGGTCGAGCAAGGAGGAAGCAGGACCCGCGAGAGGACACTCATGAGTTCGAGTTGTGAGCCCGCGACTCAGTCGCTCGATTCGTGCTCAAGCGCCTCGATGATACGACGGTTCTCCGCACGCGAGCGGAAGAATAGAATGACGACAAGAAGAGCTCCGATACCTGTTAATCCGTAAACAAGAATTTGCTCGTTCTGCTCGCTCAGCCAGTTGAGTCCGGGAGAGACCTCAGCAGTCACTTCGAGATCGAGAGGCTCCCCCGCCACGGGCATACCCTTGGGCTGGACTGTGATTGTGAATCCATAGGTGTCATCTTGGATCATCCCCGCCGGAGGAGTAACTCTCACCGTGATGGTTCGAGAGTTCCCCGGTGAGAGTTGGAAATCGTCAGGGATGACATTGACCGTCCATCCACGGAGAGAATCACTTGTGAGAATCTGGACTGTCTCGACGATGTTTCCATGATTGGTTACGTGTAAAATGAACTCAACACTGGTTTTCTCATCCGTAGTCAAAACCTCTTCACCTTCGAGGGTGAATTGCAAATTGTGGATTGTTCTGACCTCAAAGGCGAGGTCTACCGAAGTGCTCTCAGCGGCATTCTTCTCTGAGGATGCGCTAATTTTTATCACTCCAGTAGTTCCACTTCCGACACCTTCCAGTACCTCGAGTTGAATCGTAATGAGAATGCGGTCACCAGATGGAACAGGGATGTTCTCGCTGGCTAACACACCATCGACCAGAACCTTCCTCAAAACCGAGGAATCCATTCCCGTCATCGAGATGACGGCTTTATCGCCGCCGGGGAAATTTCCTGTATTCTCAAGCCAGAAATTGATTTCTGTCACTCCTCCCGGTGGTAGAACAATGTCGAGTTGCCCTGCTATCGGCCCAGGCATTTCGGGCGAGATTGCCATGCCGTAATCGTAGTTTGAGACGATTACGCTAATCGTATGTTCGACATTCTCGCTGGTTCCAAATATCGCCACGCGTGAGAGAATTGAGACTGAATCCGCGTCTTCCTCACCCTCGACGGTAACGTCGAGGAAGACGCGCTTAGACTCACTAGGATCAAGAATCACCTGCGAAATTGAATTTCCATTTGTGTCAGAATAGGATGCTGCCCACATCGGTGAATTACATCCTGTCTGATCACTCGGATCACAGACTTGGAGCTTGAACGTATCACGGATGTTCCCGGTGTTCGTGATATCTATCGGGAACTGCACAACCTGACCTGAACGACCTGTCTGCTGAGTCGAAAGAATGTCAGCCGTGAGGTCGTGCCTTGCGGCGACGGATACCGTCAGAACCTTGCTAGCCAGAATAGTTGTCGAACCACTAACTGTCACCCCGAATTCAATCGTGTTATCGCCCGCGAGCGCATCTGCGGGAACATTGATTGTGGCTGTGAGAGAAGCCTTGTTGTTAGAATCATGACGACTGTTGACGGTGACCGAAGATTGAGAGAATGAAATTTGCCAACCTTCCGGGAGGTCAATCGTAGTCAGAGAAAACGTATCGAGACCATTGCCGCGATTCTCCACCGTCAAAGTGACTGAATCTGAACTCCCCGGTTCGACATTGGAAAGTTTCGATGTACTGAGGGTCAATTTCGCATCGTGAACTTGACCGATTGTAACTGTGAGAATCTGTTCGCAGCCGACGCCTTGGTTCGAACGGCCTTGAATCTTGATTTCAACCTGAGAGCCGGCTTCGGCTGAATCATCAGGAGTCACTGAGAATGTGAAGGTGTGACTATCGTCGGAATTACCGGGTTTGGCGAGTAATTTTGTCTTCGGGCTATCAAACTCAACCCAACCCGTGATATCGGTTCCTGGCGATTGGGCTTGCATCTGAACAGTCCACTCGGTATTTCCCGTATTCTCGACTTCAAAGCTATTCTCCGCTGTCTCAAATGGATCGAGACTGTGAGATGTGGTCGAAAGAGATCCGTCACACTCCTTGACTTCTGGAATGCTGAGACTGAGAGTTAGATTGTCTCCGGCTCGGTCGGCTTGATTGGGGTCGTTGGTGACTTCAGCCCTCAGTAGGAAACAGTGCTCACCAGCTTCGGTGGAACTACCGTCGGGAACTTCGACTGTCACGTCGACCGTCTCCTTGTCACCAGATTCGAGCTGTAATACCGCTGGATCGACGGTCGCTGTGAGATCGTCTGACTCGCAATCATCCTCACTGGTCATCTCGAGTTGGACATTCGCCTGTTGTTCGCCGGTATTCTCCACCTCGACCTCCCAAACGATATCATCGTCTCCATCATATTCGACACTCGGTTCGTCGGTCGAGAGTTTGACGGCATAGAGTCCACCGCCGTCTCCGGCGGTGGTGGTGACTGTGATATCGGCATTCTTCGGAGTGCCGGGCGCTCCATCGGCGACTTGTGCAGTCGCTTGGACGGTCGTCTCACACTCTCCGTTGGCTTGATCGTTTACGGTCACGGTGAGTGTGACGGTCTCCGATTCACCAGCACCTATGGTCCCGGAGACCTGTTCGATTGAGGAACTGAATCCATTGCAATCCGATGCGTCTTGAGAAGTGCTCAGAGATACCGCCATATCGTCGTCGCCATCGTTGTGAACGGTGATATCGTACTCAGCGGGATCATCAGCATCGGCTTCCTGAGCCATCGGACTCGCAGTCAAACGCGGATCAACCTCAGCCTGAACCATAGGGGAGAGCATCGTGACCAGTAGCAGAACCGTCAGCAAACGGGCCAAAGCAGCACGATTCATTGCTCTGCCGAGAATCTGGCCCCTCTAAGGGCTTCGGGCTAAGCGACCCTGTAGGGTCGCGGTTCACGCGTCGACGAGTTCGTTCGAATCTGCGTTACAGTGCAGACAGCGACCAACGGAGAGGATATCGCATCCTCGAATCTGTCCCGCTTGGTGATAGCGGGCTCCACAATTGCCACAAGCGTGTGCTTTGCCTACGAATATATCACGACTGCAAACCCAACATTCGATACCCGATCCGCTCTCTTCTTCACTAAGTTTCAGCGACTCGGAAATCTTGCTCACGGCCTCTTTCGAGATGAGGGAATCGAGTTTGCCTCCTCGCTGCTTGAAGACATAGAATCCGGCCCCGCCGATGATTGCGATAATGAGGATGAAGAAGATTGGAATAAGTGTAGAACCAAGGCTGCTACCACCACCCTTGCCGGGCATCACATCGACATCGAAGGAGAAAGTGGACCCCTGAATGTCCTCGCCATAGCGAAGTGACATCTCGATATTTCCATCGCTGCCGGTATTGGGAGTGAATTCAATGACGATTGAGCGTGATTCGCCGGGACTCAGAATGACCAGAACCTCGTCATTGATGAAGACGTTCCAGCCTGATGGTGCGGTGACATCGAGTCGGTGATTCACCTGCGCATTGCCAACGTTCTGAATATCCACAGTCATTTGGATAGGATAGCCCTCGTGAGCCTGGGATTGAGTTCGCAAATTCCAGGACACCGCGGAGACAGAGTCTACGCGGAGCGAGATCGAATTTTCGATCTCGATTCCTTCGCCTTCCATCCTGAGAGTGACATACGGTTCGCTCCCGGCCTCGGCCGATAGTGGAATCGTCACGGTGCACCAAATGATGATGCTCGCGCCGGGAGCGAGAGAGGAAGGTGTGGTTGGGCAAGTCCCCAACCAATCTCCTTCGGGGACGATGATACTCGTGGTCGGCTTCCAAGTTGAGGTGCCTTCATTCTCGACCTCCCAAGCCAGATCGAAGCCAGTGCCGACAGGGTGGGCTCCGACTCCTAGTGGTGTGTCAGCAGATGTGCCGTCGGCAAGGACGACTTGGTGGAAAGTCAGTGCGGGTATCGCAGCTGAGAGGACATCGATGGTTCTGTTCCAATCAATAGCGAAGCCGTCATCAGTGGCGAAGCGGAGCTTGAAGTCGCCGCTGGTTGCCCTGCCATTGCCTTGCAGAGTCACCGACCAACTGGTCGTTGAACCGCTGGGCGCGAAGAGAGTGTCGAGACCTCCTACTACAGTCCAACCCGATGGAATGCCTCGTGGATAAGGGGTCATCGTTAGGTCTCGATTACCGTTGTTGAGGAAATCGATGTCGAGCACGAGAGTCGAGTCTGACGAGACCTCGTACTCGGTGCCATCACTGATTGGTGTGGTCGAAAGTTGGTCGATGGTGATTATCTCCAGTGGAATCGGTACCGACCAAGAATCGCTGCTGACGCGGGAATGAATTGTCAAGCCGGCGTCGAAGACCGAGCCGGCTGGAATCATCGCACCAGGTGGATTAACCGTGATATCAATCGCCCGTCGCTGACCGACGAATAGAGTTCCAGTCGAGCCATGCGAGGAGCCTGCGAAGGCTCCGAGAACGTCGAGACCGAGGTGCCATCCCGCGGGTGAACTGAGTTCGACATCATAGGTCTGAGGACCATTGCCCTCATTGGTTACGAATATCTGAATTTGAGTCTGAGAAATCGGGCTGACTTGAACTTGGCCTGATGTGATTTCAACATCGGCGGCGGCAAGGATAGGCACCTCGAAGTAGATGTCGAGCATCGATTCAATCTCATTCTCGACATCGGTACCCGTGACCGTCATGACATAGGTTCCAGGCTGCGGAGGAGCGGGATGGATCAGAGTGAATCCGACCTCAACAGATTCCGCAGCCTGTAGGTTGAACGTATTCGATGTGAATGAGTAGAACCAATCGATTTCGAGGCCGTCGCTCTGTCTAACAGGAGAGGAGGCTTCGATGGTTGCGTTGGTCTCAAAGAGGGCGGTATTCGTCAGAGTAAGTAACCAATTGGTTGAGCTGTCGTCAGCCGTCCCGAGAGTCATGAATGGTTCATCCGAAGTCACTCGGACACCGGGTGCACTGACGATGAGTGTGTGAGTTAGTAGGTTATTGCCTTCGTTGGATTCGTCGATAATTTCGTTTGGATCAATGTGGAATGATAGATCGATAAGTCCCTCGCTCGTCGGAGTCCAATTCCAAATCATTTCGACCGACTCACCAGGAGTCATCGAGACGGTTTTGGTCGAGATGTGAGACCCATCCGCACGCGCCATCACTTCGAGATCTGAGACTGATCCTGCTCCGAGATTCTCGACGGTGATTCCAATCTGAACCGATTCGCCAATCTGAGGAATGGTTGGAGTAATCCAGACATCGGGAGCAAAAGTTGGGTCTGGTGAGAGATCGTTCACGTTCACTCCGCGCACTGCGAGAGCGAATGGCTGCCAGGTGTTGCTGCCGCCGTGATAATCGTCCTTGACGCGGACAGTCCAGGTCCCTACGGCGGCATTATCGACTAGAACAACCTCGACATTATTCTTCGAATCAAATGAACCACCAGCGATTGAGCGACCGGAATTGAAGACATTTCCCTTGTAGGTGGTTCCGCCGCTCGGATGAATCACTTCGAGGTTCAAATCATTACGTAACTGAGTGCTTGAAGAGGATGAACCAGGATAGTCAGACCAAGCGAGGACCACCTTCAGCGGCTCACCAGCGCGAGTGATCTCGAATGTGTATTCTTGAGTCTGGCCGCTTCGAATTCTACTACGATCATCGACGAAGATACCTTCGTCGCTATCGGGGATGAGTGAATTAATCAGATTGACTCGACCCCAGCCCTCGTCATTATTCGGAATGTTACGATTCCCCATATCCTCGGCTCCAAGAATCAGCAGTGCCTTGACCAAAGCACCTTGCGGAGCCGGTCGGTTTGCCACTTCCATCAGATACTCGCGTACGAGGGCGGCGGCTCCGGCAGCGGCTGGAGTCGCCATGGAAGTGCCGCTGTACTCAATGTACCAGTTGTTTGACCATCCTGAATCAGCATCCTGAGCCTCTTGAGCGAGGCAGGATCGAACGCCATCTCCAGGCCCTACAAGATCGGGTTTGAGGCGGCCATCGTCAGTTGGACCGCGGCTGCTCCAGTAGTACATCTCGTCAGGAGAGCCACTGTAGCGATTCTTGTGGCCACCAACTGTGATGACATTCTTCGCAGTACCCGGTGGTGAGACACCATCATCGCGCTCGTTACCAGCCGCGAAGAGGACGGTCATACCCTCGTGGCTCCAGTATTGATCCCAAGTTGAGGTGCGGTCGTCCGCATCCTCGGACTGGGTCGAATATGATCCGTGTCCGCTGCCCGCTCCCCAGCTATTCGTGTGCAGGCGGGCGCCAGCATTGTAGGCAGAATTCAACATGCTGTTAATGCCGTAACTGTAGAGAGCGCCTGTATCATCATCCTCCATCGCTTGGAAGTAGAGGCTGGCACCGGGTGCGACGCCATTGTAGGTCCCGCTACTGCGCATGCCGGAACCTAGCACTGTGCAAGCGACGTGGGTTCCGTGGCCATCTGAAGGATCTGCTGTAGAGGAATCACCAGGAGTGACAGAAGTTCGACCAACTATTCGGTTGGTGAAATCTCCATGATCATGGTCAATGCCCGAATCGCCGACGGCAACAGTTTGGCCGGAGCCATCGAGATCTGTGACGAAGAAAGAGTCGACTGTCTCGATTCCCATGTGGGTTCGAGCATTGTCATTCTTGGTTTCCAGCACAGGTAGTGGTGCGACCCAAGCGACTGAAGGGTGCTGTAGGACGCTGCCGATATTGGAGATATCAACAACACCCCATACACGCCCCTCTTCTGGACTCCATGAATCGGTCAACCAAAGTTCTGCGACTGCGTCCAACGAATCTTCCAACCCGAGGCCGGGCTCGGCGTGGCGTTGCAATTCGTCATCCTTCCAGCCGAGCACCTCGACCATCATCGGGCCTTCTTCCACCAACCGCAGAAGCGGATGGGCGAGTAGACCGGATGAGACCGTGTGGACTGCGACAACAATCGATTCCTCAGCGAGCAATGAAATCTGCTTTTCATCACCCTGCACGAGGAATCCCGATGGTGGAATTGTCGAGCGAATCTCAACATCCGCCGCTTCCTCGACAGCAATACGAGCATCCCAGATGCCAACCTCGCCATCGACGATAACCATCGCCAAATCGCCACGAGTCTCAGCCAGAGCTCGTGGTAAGTGAACCGATGGAATGAGACCGAGTTCGGTGTAAACGCCGATTGTAGACTCGGCCGTATTCTCACGAGTCCTCTCAAAACCCTCGAGGACTTGTGGTTCGCCGAGACCTTGGATTGAATCTGGATCAGGTGCAATCCCTATGCGAGTCACAACCGGGTCCAGTATTTCCGCCGAATCCCCAGTTGTCTCAACATCAAACCCACCAGCTGGAGCGAGAGAGAGTAGGAAAATCCCGAGGATCGCGACCGCCATGCGTTTGGTCATGAGTCGCCGCCCCATTGAGTCGCCTTTCAGCATTCGGGTTGGATGGATGACGCTTGAATCACGACCGTAGGTCGTGTCAGAAGAGGTGAATCGGCGCATTGTAAGTGAACATCTCCATCTGCCAACCACCGACATTGTAGGTCCACCGTTCGTGGTAATCGTCGCCTCCATAGGTGTAATCGAGAATGACCTCAATCGTGTAATTCTCCCAGACTGAAGCGCCGGCGATGAGCAATTCCAAGTCGTCTCCGGCAATCGAAGTATGGGCGGGGATTTCATCAGCTTGGAAGTTGGATCTGCCGATTTCGAGACTTGCATCATCGAGGAATCGAATGTCGAGATTAACGTCGGTTATCGAGCGAGATCCTTTGTTGTCTAATTCAACCAAAACAACGTGGCCAGAGCCCCCTTGAAGGTACACCACATCTACACTCGTCCGGTCGTACGGGACTAACCAAGTTCCAATGATGAACATCCCACTTACAATCAACAGAACGGCGACCGAGGCGAATATCACTCGACTCGGTCGAACTTGCTCGACCCGCTCACCGACTATTTGCAGAATTTCGTGAGCGCGTTCAGTGGCCTCGTCTGTATTCTCTCGAGTTGCTTCCTCAGCATTGCGCATCTTCTCCATCAAGCCCATGTCAGTCACCTCCGAGGAATGTTGCGCAGAGTGTTAGCACTCCGGATGAGAGAGGCTCGGGAACGATGAGGTGATGAGTCGAGCCCTCGAATCCAGGGATTAGATTCAGCAGAGAGAGGTCGGAGGCGAGACCGTTTACCCCGAGGCTGGTTCCCGTCGGTACACCTCCAGTGGTCTGCGCGTCGAGCAGAACGCCGCGCAGATCGAAGGTCATGCCAAGGGCTTCGACCTCGGCCGAAGCGCGCGCGGAAGCGACGATTCTTCCGCCTTGTACATCTTCGATCTCAATGATACTGTATGGGCCAACGATCTCAATGACATGAATCGTCGCGCTGCGCAAATTCTCACCAAGCGCCTCCATTTCTTCGAGGACGACTGGAGGCGTTGTCGGCATATTGGAGGCGCGCAAATACAGTCGATCGACTCCATCGCCTCCACTGCGAATCGCGAGACCATAATCATCAGTCGGTTTGATGACCATTCGATCACTCATGCCCTCGGCGAGGAGGATGATTTCGCCTCGGCTGTTGATAGCGCGGCCGTTAGCCTCGATGTAGAGCGACATCCCATCAGCCGAGGCAGAGAAGTCGAGTACAGGAGTCCCTTGGAATGCGAGACTTTGGGTGATGTCGAAATCGAGGTCTGGTTCAGTCGTGAGATTGATCGCATCAGGAACATCTGTCAGGAAGACCGTAGCCGGCCACCAAGAACCATCCATCCATTGCATCTGTTGCATCATAATCGAGTCTACGGCAGGACCGGCCCGACGATATGCATCTGGCACGGTCATATCCAACGATATGGCTGTCCCTAGACTGGCGCGTAGATCGATGGATTCAGGAATGTCATTGATCAGTATCTCTGTCCGTGCGCCGGCTTCTCGATTAATCAGAAGGGCGTGAATCCAATCGAGCCTATTCGACATCACAAAGTGAGTCGTTGTTGTTACTTCGGTAATTCCACCACTTGTCTCTCGAATCGAGAATTCCGAATCGAGTCCGAGCGCGGTTGATTCGCCAACGGTAAGGCCTTGCAGTGTCATCATCAGGTCCTGACCGTTGATGCCGCGCGAGTTCAGCATGAATTCACTGCGCGCGGGCAACCATCCATCCAAACCAATGGCCATTGCCCAGTCTTCACCGTTTGAAGTCGGGGTACGACTGACGGAGATATCGATAATCGGAGGTAAATCCGGAATCCATCCACGGATGTGGAAGCCATCCGAGATTCCGGATGGAGCAGAGTTCAGAGCGATTCCGTGGACCCAAGGTGGGGCTTCCGCAGTACCATTTCCATGGCTGGCTTCGAAAATCAAGTCGAAATTGCTGTCTGCATCAAGCTGAAGTCCGTAAGAGAATGAACCATTGCCACCATCCGAGCCGGTCGAAATTTCGCTTGTAACACCAGAGAGTACTGTGTTCACAGAGCGGCCGAGATCAGCAAAGCCGCCAAGGAAGAAAGCCACGCCAGCGACACCTTGAGTCGTGTTCAATTCAGGAATTACTAGGCTGTTACCTGCGTCGGCTCCAGTTGGAATGTCAACCGAGAGAGTTGATGGAAGTGGATCTATGAGAACCAGCGCCGACAATCCTCCTTCATTCTGAGTCGGCGCATGATCGACATTGATGCTCATCGTGCGATCGCCGGCGGTGGTCATGAAAGCGGTGCCGCGACCAAGCGCCCCACTGGCACCCGGTTCAGCAGGTGCTCGCCAACCGACCTCCTGTAAGCCCGAGATGCGAGTCGAGATAGTCGAGCTGCCATCGGTTGGCTCGTGATGGAAAAGGAAGTGATCACCGCCCATAGTCACAGGATTTGCAGCATCTGTGAGTTGGGCATGAATGGTCGAAATCGGTGTTGAAGCAGTCCAAGTCGTCACATCGCCAAATTCAATCTCAAACTCGGCGGGCAAATCGAGGACGTGAGTCGCCTGACGTTGGTCACCATCGATACCGGTGTAACTGATACTATCGATGGTGGAGCTGGCTTGGTATGTTGCAATTTGAGGTGTGAGTTCGGCGGAGAGGTTGTCGGGAATATCGGATATTCGGACGCCTTGATGGGCTGCGCCGTTGAGATCATTGGGTTGGTGGTCGATGTAAAGGAAGGAGAATTCTGTTTGGGCCGAAGTAAGAAGTGAAAACCGCTGGGATTCCGTCTCAAGATCATCAATTAGTGTGAACGAGCTGAGGCCACTGAAACGTAAACTCGCTGCGACAACCACCATCGGAACCACCGGACCCTGACGCCCTTGAACGGTCTCTAATTGCCTGTCTTTTGCGAGAATCAAATGGTCGCCCGGCATCGTAGGATGTGGGCTTGAACCAATCTGCAGGCCAATTTCTGATATCGATCTGGCCTGCCGGTCGGCTCGCCAATGATCATTCATCAATAAGTGAAGAGTCTGTCCTGTCAAGCCACCGGAACCACCGACACCACCACTGATGACATCGACGGTGGCAGATGGAATGTCGTTCAGAATAGTGCCAATGTCGAGGAAGAGGTCGACGATGTTAATCAGTACAACATCGAAAATCCTCGACATGAAATCGATATTTTCAGCTGAATCGAGGCTTGTGTCGGCCCCTTCGGTTCCACCTAATTCGAATGAGCCGAAGAACACGACGGCGGTCGGAATATCTTGAGCAGTAATTTCGATCCGCCGATGATCGGTGGCTGCGCCACCTCGTTTCATCCAAGAATGATACTCGACCTCCTCGACCGATTGAACTGACCGCACCAGAACGAGAGTCTTTGGTGGGTATGCTGGATTGACAGGGAGGGAGGGATCATCGACGTTCTGCGAAGTGTCGCGGGTGAAATTTTTGACGCCGATGATAAGGCCGAGGCGATTCGGCTGGCCACCAGGTAGTTGAGGCTCGGACTTTGAACCGAGCATGGTGAAAGTACGGTCAATCTCCTCTGTGGTGAGGCTGCCAGCAGGCATTCCTCGAAGCCAGCCAATGGAGTCGGTTGAGTTGCCATAAGTTCCATCGGCGTTCTCGGGTGGAACCTCTGAGCGATTCTCGTGGAAGTGAATGTGGAGATCTGCCCGCTCATCGGCCCAGTACTCGACGGTTGTCAGGCCATTCTCACCAGCACTGCCGGCGCCGTCGGCCATCGTGCTATCAGTACGGATTGTGACTTCGACCTGTTCGGGTAAGACCGTGGAGAGACGATTGGGGTGAATTGCGGCTTCGATGTAGGCCACCTCCCAGACGTCTCGTTCATCTTCGAGATCCGGAGGGGAATAGTGGACGTAGCCGAAGCCTGCTGTGACACCGCAGGAGATTTGACTAGATGGAAGAGTTGTGAGTTCAATCGGCGAGTAGCGCTCTGGGCATTCAGTCTGGCCTGAATTGTCTATTGATATCTGGTAGGGGGCGGTGATGGAAGCGATGGTGATTCCTGATTCATCACCGCCGGTGAACATCCCTAAGTTCAGCGCACTGATAATCGAGAGGAGGAAATCCGAGCCCGCTGCTGAGAGATCGAAGTAGAATCTCTCAAGACCGACTCCGAGAGTGAAATCGCGAGGTGTGTGAGTGAATTTTGAATCAATAACCCAAACGTATGATTCACCCTCGGTAAGGATTCCATCGGAATACGCGAATGCTTTGAGAAGACTCACTTCTAGAGTTTCGAGATTATCCCAATCGGAATCGGTCATACTTGAGGACAGCACACTGATCTTGTAATCGAGTTGAGGTGCGACCGAGAGTGTGGTTCCATCGAGCTCTGGGTCGTTCAAGTCGATGGTGAGACCAACCTGAATGTCATCGTCGCCATCATCGTCGATATCGACCTGATGAAGCAGGAACCCGGTCTCGCTGTCGAAAAGAGATAGGAGAGAAGTGGTGAAGGTTATCGTCTCGGATTTCTCGACGACGTTACCCTCATCGTCTACATATCGTGTCCAAATGACGTAATCTGTGAGATTGAAAAGAGTCGACCAAATGGTTCTGACCTCTCCGGGTGGGCGGCTATTTTCGTCAGTGAGAATGATGTAAGGCTCGGGATGTATGACCTGTGGTCCAACGGTTTCGAGCATCGAAACATCGTCAAGAGCCTCATCGATATCGTGGAGTGGGTCGGCGACTGAAGTCTCTTGTACGCCGACCCGAACTTGATCGAGCAAGGGTCCAGCGAGTTTGCTCACAGTATCACTGCTGACGACCTGCTCGCGTTGGTCGAGAACTTCGCCGAGTTCATTGAGAATTGCGAAGTCCTCGGATTCGATTCTCGCCTCTCCACTGACAGCAGCGAAAGGGGCGAGAGTTGGAAGAAGAAATAGTGCTACAATCAGAATTGGCAGTGAAATTCCGGTTCGGGGCGCTTTGCTAATCAAGCGCACTGAACCGTGGTTCATGAGCGCACCTCTATGAGGTGCGATTTAGGGTCTTGGGCGACGGGGGTGTTTGATGCATCATCTTGCCATGTTTATCGAACTCGACGGAAGGAGACTTCGATTCAAATGAATCAGAGGCTCACTGTCTCGATTGCACCGCATGATGGGCAAGCTGTCCTAGCGACATCGTGACCCTCTGGAAGTGTGACTTCGAATCGCTGCTCACACTGACTGCAATCCTGTTGCACGAGTCGGGATTCGGGCTCGGTTTCGTCCGACTCTTGCTCCTCTACTGAATCTTCGACATCTTCCGGATTGGATTCAATCTCTTCTGGTGACGGAGGAGATGGCAAATCCTCGCTGACCGGTGGAGGAGGGGCCGGAAGATCATCGTCGAGTAGTGAATTTGCATCAGGCTCTTGGTCAGGAGCAGGAGGGGCCGGCAATGAGTCTGCCAACTCATCTCCAATAACGGCTTCAGGCGACCAAATATCAGCGCCGGTGCGACCGCCTTCATCATGTGAAAATTCCACCATATCATCTCGGTCAACCGAATCATCCTCGCCAAATTCAGCGAGTAAGTCCGCGGCCGGGCTGGATGGTGCATCTGCGGTAATCGGTCCAGGTGTGCTCATCAGAGCTTCAAGATCAGAATCACCCATCGCCGCATCCGAACTGATAGTCGCCTGTGAGTCACTGGCACCCGACATCCCCGTACCATACTGTCCAAATGGGGATGTCGTCGACATCGAAGCGGGTTGATCCAGCGTCACCGAGCCAGCACCGAACATCGCTTTCTGCTCCTCCACGGAGAGTTCGCGAGGTTCTTCTTCCTCGGCTTCTGCCTGCTCAGCGAGCAGCGCTTCTAGGCGTGCATTTGACATTCGGCGCCACGACATTATTCCAACACCGCCCACAACGATTAGAGTCAGCAACACAGCCAACAAAGCGATGATTGTTGGACTCAGCCCTGTGTCGTCGTCTGCAAGAGAGCGCACAGTCACGTAGTAAGTGACTTGAGTCGAAACTCCAGCGTCATTTACAACGGTGCAAATCACTTGGAAAGTTCCTCTATTCTGGAAGTCTTGGATGACCTTTTCGCCGCTCGCGTCTATATCATTGTCAGCGATGCCGTCGGCGTCACTATCAATCTCGGCATCGAAGTCCCAGTAAAATTGCATATTCGGCGATTCAGCATCCATCGCCTCGGCGTGGAATTGATGCGGCTCGCCCAGAATCACAGTCATCTCCACCGTCTGTTCAGGCACAATAGGTGGAGTCGAATCATAAAGATCGATAATTGCAATCTTTTCAGTAACCTGATCCTCCTTATCCGTCACCCTCAACTTGACCTCGTGATCGCCGGGTTCGTAGGATGAATCGAAGCGGAATATGAATGTCTTTCCATCCTGCCAATCCCAATTACTGTAGTAATCGATGACCTCGTCATCGACAAGCCATTCGACTGTTTGAATGCCCCAATTATCCTCGATTGAAGCGGTCAGCAAAAGTTGGTCATCGAAATCCTTGCGAATCGTATCGGTAGCCGAGAGACTAACGCTCGGTGGCGAAATATCCTCAACTGATATGTCGAAATAGACACTGGCGCTTCGGCCATCCTTTGAGACAACGCGCAGACCGACACTAATCTGAGTCGGTTCGTTCCAACTGACCATGATCGAAGAGCCAGCAGTATCGTGGTATCCATCTCCGTTGGTATCCCACTGGAATCCTGTTTCACTATCAATCTGATTCGAAAGATTCGGCGTTTCGGATGCGTCGAGGAGAACCTCGGCGCCAACATCGATTGTACTCAGCGTTGAGGAATTAGTAATCGTTGGATTGAGCACTGGAATCAAATCCATCACCACGGTAGTCGCGACATAGCCCGTTCCCGCGCCGCCACCAGAGGGACCTGCGCGATTGTCGACAACGAGGAAGAGATCCTCGCCCGCGTACTCGGATGTGACCGACCAAGCGAGGGTTCGCTCGTCAGAAACCAGTAACATGTCAGTCTCATCGATTCGAGTCGCGGCTGTTCCGCCTTGCTGGTAAAGATCGAGTTGAGATTGAGTCATGAGGAAAATGTCAGGATTCCCCTCCATCGTTGTCGCAAAGAAATTGATTTGAGTCCCTTCATCAAGCATCAAAGGACCTGCGAGTACCGAGTGACCGCCAGTTTCGAGGCGAACGATTGTGTCAATCACGCCGAAGAAAGGTGAATCGACTTCTTCGACATCAAGAATCACTGTAGCCAGAGATCCACCCTGAGCTCCATTACCCTGGTCCTGCGGGTGTGCCATATTGTCGAGCACGAGATACCATCGAGTATCGCCACGATCGTCGGGCGTAGTCCAATGCCAAGTGCCCTCTCCGGTAAATGACTCGAATACAGACTCGCCCTGCCAAACTGTTTCATGGCGATAATTTTGTTCGTTTTGATAGACAGAAATCGAGCTTGCAGAGAATAGCAGCAAGTCAACATCTGTATTCGCGTTGACATCGAAGGAAAGCGTATCTCCAGGAGATAGTACTCCCAAATCAACTCTGACGCAGGCTCCATCGTCGATATCCCAGTTAGCAGGGAGCATATCCAAGTCGGCTGGTGTGCAGGAGATTACACCCTTGCTCGCGGCATCGATAACTGGTGCTGCCGCGGTCAAGAGAACGAGGACCATCATCACGGCGGATATGCGACGCATCGCGTATGGGTTCACGCCTACCTTTTGAATCGTATCGCAATCGCGTTCGGTTGAATCTCACGATGAGGTTGGGAAAATCCGTGAATTCAGTCGTCTTTCGGAATAGGTGTTGGAGGAAACCATCGAAGGACTATGACATCGCCGACAGACCTCACCCAATTCCATGGAATCGCCACGTGAACTCGGCCTTCGACGAGGTCGGCTGGGGGGTCGGCAACGAAGATGTGAGTACAGTGCCAAGAGTCGGTTTCGATGACCGTGTCGTGGACGGTTCCGAGTAGGCGACCATCCGGAAGGATGACCGGTAGTTCTCGAATCGCACTGACTTCGCTCTCGACCATCGAAGGCTGCCGCACTCGGGGATGAAATCAACTTGTTCCCGAGGATGCTTACTTTCCTAGGTTCTTGTTGGCCTTCAAGGAAGGGCGGAGCTTCTCAGCGCCCTTGCCCTTGTTGAAGAGACCGCGTCCGCGCTTGCCAGCGCTGGTCTTTCCGCGCTCAGCGCGGCCGCGGTGGCTATTGCCCTCAGCAATCCAGCCGAGTTGCTTGTCTGACTTGATAGCCGGGTGGTGTGGATCAATCATGATGACTTCGTAGAACTTGTTCTTGCCGTCCTCGCCGACCCAGTAGGAGTTGAGGACTTCGAGGTTAGGGTAGCGCTTGCTGGTTCTCTCCTCAGCCATGCGCTGAATGGATTTGGCCATGGTGATCTTCTTGATACCGGCCTTGGACGGCTTGCGCTTCATGTGGATCTTACCCTTGCGCAGTCCTCCACGTCGTACGCGTGTGCGGACTACAGTAACGCCTTGCTTCGACTTGTAGCCGAGGCGGCGGGCTGCATCGAGACGAGTTGGACGATCGACGCGCTGGAATACAGGCTCACGGCGCCATCCTGCCATACGGTTGCGGCGGTATGCTGCGGGAATGTTCTCCTTCGGTTGCTTCCAAACCGAACCAAGGTGCTTCATGACTCCCATATCTGACCCTCCAAGCATCCCGCCGACCTGACTCCCCTTTATGAGCCTACTCTAATGAGTAGAGG
>Ga0208946_1000037_pt1 | contig 24936 bp, 22 predicted proteins | sample AOAMet2_C49A8_80_2_FD_188075 | JGI IMG/M metagenome (GOLD analysis project Ga0208946, IMG submission 188075) | Ammonia-oxidizing marine microbial communities from Monterey Bay, California, USA - C0912_C49A8_80 (SPAdes) | ecosystem: Environmental > Aquatic > Marine > Intertidal zone | place...
GCGAGCCGTGACCAATGATCCCCATCTCCTGTTGTTCGCGCCCCTTGGCATAGACATTCATGTTCATCGCACCATGGATCGTTTGCGCAACTACGACCACGATGCCATCATTCGCACAGTAATCTTCGAGCATCAGTCGAAGTATCGTATTCTCCTGAGAATCTTCCTGTGGGTCGGCAATAGGAAGGTGCCCGAGCCCGGTCCCATGGAAGAGCAGTGCATCGAATCTTCCCTCGATTCCAGCCTTCACGAGGTCCGGTTGGAGATGAGCATCCGCGATGAATTGGGCAATTCGAACATCCTCATCGAAAAGCATCGGTGCAATCGCCTCAACGCGAGCATCGGCTGGCTCATGTTCAGCCATCTCGATGCTCGGCCCTGAACCATCATTATTCACCCAAGCCAATGGACCCTGATTGATCGGCTTGAACGCGTCACGCCGCGATGAGTGATACTTACGGCAAGCAACACCGGGCAGAACAGCACAGCGCCCATCCGAGGATTCAGCGTGCAGAATAACCACACTCGAATCCCGATAGCCATTAGGTTCAGGCCCATGCGCTGCCCAATGAACAGCAGCCACCAGATTCTCAGCCGCATCGCTTGAACCACGGTCAGGCGAGCGCTGTGACCCAGTCACAACGATTCGACCCGGCGGCCGTCCACCATTCCCAGCCCAACCATAGGCCATGGCCGCCGCACTGAGATGCAAAGTGTCAGTTCCATGAGTAATCACAACTCCAACAGCACCCTCTGCAAAGGCCTCATCAGTAGCTTGTAACATCCGATTCCAATGCCGCGGGCGAATATCATCCGACCACATATTACCCAGCTTGACTACCCTAAGGCGAGCCACCGAGCGTAATTCAGGCACCGAATCGAGCAGCTCGTGTGGCTCGAACCTAGCGCTGACAGCCCCAGTTGCATAATCCACCTTGCTAGCGATGGTCCCGCCAGTGTGGATTAGGTGAACGAGAGGTAGTGACTCGTCCTGGGGTTCGTGGGTGACCTCCTCTGCGGTCGCAATCTGCACATCATCGAGCACTTCTACCGATTCGACGTAAGACTCCGGATAGCTCACATTGTATCCATTAGCAAGCTTCAATGTCACTAATTTCGGGCCCGCGGGTGGTAATGCCAAACCTTCGTGTTCGACCATCCCGGACCAAGTCTTGACGACCACCCTAACCGGCGTCGACGGGCTAGGCCAGTCTCCCATGAAGCGACAGGATGTGATTCACTCCATGAATGCGACGCAACGCGAGGTCGTGAATCAGGGCAGGATTTGCTATTCGGATGTGCGTCGAAGACGTTTCTGAAATTCGGGTTTATTGAGAAGCACATTGATGGAGGTTCAGCCTGCGCTGAGTCATTAATGAGCGATGACAAGATGGCGAAGCGCAATGTCATCGTGCTATTCTATGCTCAAGCGATACTCGGTAGTCAAGGATCGATCAACATAATCCTCGGAGGACTTGCTGGCTTCGCTCTAGCCGGTGCGAAAGCACTGGCAACATTGCCGATTACGGTCACGATGGTGACCTCGATGTTGTTTGCCGGACCGGTTTCTCTGTTTATGGGAAGGTTCGGCAGACGAAGCGGATTTCTGCTCGGCGCGGGCGCGGGATTACTTGGAGGCGGCTTCAGCGCCCTCGCCCTATATCTCGGACGGTTCGATGTACTGCTCATCGGTTCGGCATTCACCGGAGTATTCAGGTCAACACATGGATACTACCGATTCGCAGCAGCAGATACAGCCTCTGAAGAGTTCCAGCCAAAGGCAATTTCACTGGTTTTGGCTGGAGGATTAGTCAGTGCTTTCATCGGCCCTGAAATCGTTCGGCAGACGGCCGATGCAATCGGATCTACACCCTATGCAGGAGCTTACCTTACAGTGATGGTAATCAATGTCGTAGGATCACTGGGGTTGCTTTTCCTCGATATCCCGAAACCTCCGAAGAAGGAGGAAGGTGGAGATACAGGTAGGCCACTGAAGCAGATTTTCAGGCAACCAACGACCGTCGTAGCAGTAATCTGTGCGATGGTTTCCTACGCTTTGATGACGCTCGTCATGACTTCGACCACCCTAGCCATGTCCGAGAATGGCTTCTCAACGGCAATCGCTGCTGATGTGGTTCGATGGCACATTGTAGCGATGTTCGCTCCGAGTTTCTTCACCGGTTCAATCATCGCACGGATTGGTCATGTGCGAGTGATAAGCATCGGATTGGCGGTTATTGCTTTGGCCGGTGCAATTGCGGCGAACGGTGCGGAACTCGAAAACTTCTATCTGGCTCTTATCGCGCTTGGTTTGGGGTGGAATTTTGGCTTCATCGGAGCGACGAGCCTGTTGACTACAACGCACACGGATGAGGAGCGAGCGAAGGTGCAAGGTCTGAACGATTTCTTTGTGTCTGGCTTGTTAGCAGTGGCTTCCTTCGGCTCAGGCGCAATACTACACGCCTACGGTTGGGAATATGTGCAATATGCGATGATACCTGCTTTGCTAATTGCTGGAGTGTCGGTCCTCTGGTTGGTGCTGACCAACCGAAGTGCGCCGAACTCGAATAATGGCATAGCCCAAAGTTGAGCGTTACCACTGGAATCGATTGAGAGTGTGGTGCCGGGAGCGGGACTTGAACCCGCGACCTTCGGATGTCTCAGACATTTTCGGTTAGGCTTTTGCGCTCATCGATCGCGTCGGCAGGAAAATCCCCGCCGACTGTACCCTATGAGTCCGACGCGCTACCAACTACGCCACCCCGGCTATGCCGCGCCACCGACGGCCTCCATTTGAGCGTTGCAGTCCTCGCGGTGGCGAATAGAGTACGACGTCGCCCATACCCTTGATGAGGGGCGGGGCGTCGCCAAGTCGTGGTCGACGTCGATTCCGCCCTGCGCGCAAGCGCATATTCGGGCAAGAAGCGTGCGCGGGGTTCGGACGCAGAAAAGGAAGATAAGAAGAGCCGAAAAATCGAGCCTTTCGAGCCCGGTGACGCCCTTGAGAAGGAAAAGGCTGACGCGTTTTCGATGTGGTTAGTGATTGCTCTTGGATTGTCAGTTGGACTACTGATGCGCTACGTTTTGATGCCGACTTTGACTGAACCCCAGAAGATTCTCTGGGTCCTCCCACTCATGCTCGTGGTACTTCTGCCGACACTTCACAGGTTGATTATTCCAGACAAGTGGTCGGACCGGTATGACAGAGGTAATTGGTTTCGAGCCAGTTTTCTGTATATTTTCACCTGGCTCGCAATTTCTTTCTTGCTGGTGAACCCGCCACTAGCTGATATCGCTCCACCGACGCTGGCTGGCGGGATTGATATCGCTGATACAGAGGGTGTCGTCGATGTGGCTTGGACTGGCGGGACCTATACCATCGAATTGAATCAGAATACAGTAGATGTGACTCTTGGAATGGCTGTTAGCGACAATGTGGATGCTGCTAGTGCGACCATCGTTGTGAGTCATTGGTTCCACGGGGCGATGGTCGAGGAATTGGCTAATGGAACGGTCTCTGAGCAGACTGATCATATTGCTACATTCGCCGCTGTCGAGACTTGGGAAAGGCTGGATAAGAGTGGAAATTCGAAGGTGATTGGCCACGCTGAGGACATCGGAGTCGCTTGGGACCTTGGAACGATGGGCCCTGGTGAACATCAGATCAAGATCAAGTTGGTCGAGGAAGGAGACCCTTGGGCTCAGAACGTCTGGGAGAGGACCTACACGATCGTCATCATCCAAGTTGCAACCGCTTGAAATGCGCATTAACTGAGCCGGCATTCGCCGTTCTATTGCTAAGTTGCTACAATTCAATTATTGAGAAGTGAACAGATTGTTGCAGTCATCGCATCGAGTTGCAGAGCTTCACCGCCACCCTCGACCATTCGGAAATCAGTCTCAGCCATGGCCTCGGTAACTGCCAACTTTTGCTTCTCATCGAGGAAGGAGACATCACCCAATCCTCGATGCAGTTGGTTAACCATGTCCGTACCAGCCAGCCCATACTTGTCGAGAAGGTCCTTGAGCCTGCGCCGTGCCGGCTGGAATCCATCTTCTCGGCAGGCTAGGAGATAGCCGTGGAGTTCCTCTGGAGGGGCTGTCGCGGTGGTCTCGTAGATGAGGTCGCGCGTTACTGTCGACGATAGCGAGGCAGCGACCTGTAGCGCAGTAATCGCTTTTCGCAGGTCGCCCAAACTGACGTGGACGATTGCATCGGACGCCTCTTTCTCAAGGGTGATATCTTCTGAGGCCGCCACGCTGTTGATCATCTCGCCCACTTGGTCTCCGGCAAGTGGGCGAAATCTGAAAACCGCGCAGCGTGATTGAATTGCTTCGATAATTTTCGAAGAATAATTGCAAGAGAGAATGAATCGACAAGTCTGCGAATTTTGTTCCATTATTCGACGAAGCGCGCCTTGAGCGTCCGGCGTCAAGGCGTCGGCTTCGTCAAGAAAAATCACCTTGAATGAAGTCCCAGGAACTGGGGCCGTCTTGGCGAATCCCTTGACCTTGGTTCGGATCGACTCGAGCTTGCGCTCATCACTCGCGTTCATTTCAAGCAGATTCATTCGGTAACTTTCACCAAATACATCGCGAGTGAGTGCAAGCGCTGCAGTCGTCTTCCCAGTGCCTGGAGGTCCGGCAAAAAGGAGGTGAGGGAAGGTGCGTTTCTCAGCGTACGCCCTTAGCCTATCGACCACCGCTTTCTGACCTTTGATGTCGGCTACTGTCCTCGGGCGATGTCGCTCAACCCACATCTCGCTCATGGCCGTCCCTCAGCATTCTGAGTCGGGTGTCCTTGAAGGTTCCCTCGTGCGCGAGCGTAGGACTCAATACGACTCTTCGGCGCTCGGGAAATCTTTGCTGCGAACATCTGTGATGTACTGCTTAACAGCGCCGTCGATGGATTCTCCGAGATCTGCGTATCGGCGAAGGAATCGTGGACTGAAATCCTTGGTTATGCCCAACATGTCGTGTAGGACGAGAACCTGTCCGTCGCAATCCGGGCCAGCTCCTATGCCGATTGTTGGGACTGTTAGTTGAGCGCTGACCTCGGCTGCGAGGTCGGCGGGAATTTTTTCGAAGACGATCGAGAAGCAACCTGCGGCTTCGATTGCCTTCGCGTCCTCAAGGAGTTTAGCGGCTTCCGCCTCCTCCTTGGCACGGACGGAGTACGTGCCGAATTTGTAGATTGATTGTGGAGTCAGTCCAAGGTGTCCTTGGACTGGGATGCCGGCGCTGACTATTCGCTCAATGGATTCTGCTACTTCTGCGCCGCCCTCGAGTTTGACTGCGTGTCCGCCGGATTCCTTCATGATGCGGATTGCACTGTCGAGAGCAGTCTTTGAGTCTCCTTGGTAACTACCGAATGGCATGTCTACTACTACTAGTGCCCGATCAACCCCATTTACTACAGATTGGGCATGGTAAATCATGTGGTCAAGGGTGATTGGTAGAGTGGTTTCGTTGCCCGCCATGACGTTTGATGCGGAATCTCCCACGAGGATGACGTCGATACCAGCGGCGTCGACGAGACGGGCTAATGAGTAGTCATATGAGGTCAGCATGGTAATCTTCTCACCAGCCTCCTTCATCTCCTGAAGGGTGTGGGTCGTGACCTTCTTGGCTCGACTTGCGATTGCCATTGGATGCCTCCTCGGGGGGTTGGCGAGCGTGGTCGCCGCCTTCAATCAACCGACGAAGGATTTCGACCTAGAATGGCTTAATCAGAGGACTCATGCCTAGCAATACTGGCTAAGAATTCGTCGATATCGATGATACCATTGCTATCAACATCGGCTTCGTCAAAGTATACCAGCAATTCACTCTCTTTATCCTTTGAATACCCTAATGCATCCATAGCTGAAAGATATTGATTCCTGTTTAACTCGCCATTACCATCGATATCTGCAGCATAGAAAGCCGTTAATCTCCTACGATTCTCGGCTTCCTCCGGATCTACGAACATTAGTCTGAAAGTATTCCATGGAGTGATTTTTCGGTTGATGTTATTCTTGCCATATCCAAAATACAGGACTCCTCCGACGATGAAAGCAGTAGCCGCTCCGTAAAATGCCTCGGCACCCATGAAATACAGTAGTGAAAAGCCGGATAAAATTCCAAAGAGTTGCAGAAAAGGATGGAAGGGTGAAGAATAACTAGGTTGATACCAAGCGTGTGAAGAGGTTGCTTTTCTCATTATCATAACGCTAATACACATCAGAACATAAGCCATAATCTGGAATCCTGAAGCATATTCTGCAACTGCATGTACATCAATAGTAATCAATGCAAAAGCCATCATAATTGCAGTCAAAATAATCGCCAGATGGGGCGTTTCGTATCTGCTATGAACCTCCTCTAATGCTTCAGGAAGCAAATTATCAAGCGACATTGCGAATAGATATCGGGATGCAGCAAGTATCCCTGCTAGAGACATTGATGTCATTGTTAAAATTGCAATTATTGCAGCAATAATAGAAACATTATGGCCTGCAACTTCGTAGGCAAATACTCTTACAGGATCTTCTATCACATGACCACTTGAATCAAAGAAACTAGCATCTGGAATTACTGCAATCATCGTAGCGACAATCAAGGCATACAAAATCGCTCCAATAGTTAATGAGGCCAATATTCCACCTGGCAAATTTCGACCCGGATCCTTGACTTCTCCTCCGATAGCTGCCACTTTAGTTACGCCAGCATAAGATACCAAAACTAGAGCCGCAGTCTCTCCCATGCCAATCCAATCAGAAGATGTCTCAAGAGTTGGTTCAATGCGCGACCAGTCGGCGTCTCCGTTGATTACCGCCATAATTGTTAGACCAAGCAGAAGTATCAATGCGAGAACTACAATTGGTGTTTGAACGATTTTTACTCGCTTGATTCCTAAGATATTCACCATTGAGATGATGACAAGCATACCAAGTGCAGCCTCAAGTGAAGTCACATATTCCCCATATTCTGCCTGAACGAACATCAAGTAGGCTGAGAATCCTATCAAAGCGAAGGCCGCTTTCAGAAGAAATGAGGCCCAAAGGGCTAGTCCCATCATAGTCCCGAATAAAGGCCCGAATACCCTTTCAATATAGACATATGAACCTCCTGAAGTAGGCATTGCAGAGGCTAGTTCGCTTTTGCTAATTGCCCCCGGAATAACGACTAGTGCAGCGATTACGTAGGCAAGCCAAGCACCTCCACCTACCTCTGCGTATGCAAGAGAAGGAAGGACAAACAAACCACTACCAATCATCGCAGAAAGTGAGATAATTATTACAGAGAATAGACCAAGTCGCCTCTCAAGAGTGCCTGAAGTCTCCTCGATAGGCTGAAGCACGATGCCAACTAATCGCTTTGGACTCATGTTCGCCATATTACCATCGAAACAACAACCTATGTTGAACGTTACCTCGGATAATTTGTGGGATATTACCTCGGATAAAGATGGCCCATAGGGCCGAATCAAGTAACCGATTCGAACCCACACAATTAGAAGGGACGCTCGCCGCGAACCGGCCATGACAGCAGTCATTGACAAGGACATGGTCGCGGCGGTACACTACACAGGTACCTTCACCGACGGAGAAGTATTCGACAGCAGTAAAGATAGGGACCCTCTAGTATTCCTAGTTGGGCACAACCAAATGATACCCGGATTCGAAGAAGAGATGATGGGAGCAGCAGTTGGTGAAAAGAGGGAATTTACTCTAACACCAGATCGTGCATACGGCGAGAAGGATGATGGAGCAATCCAGCAAGTTCCCCGTGACCAATTTCCTCCGGAAATGCCTCTTGAGGTTGGAGTAATGGGAGCAGCGCAGACCGAGCAAGGTCAACAAATGCCGTTTACCATAACAGACATTTCAGACGATATAGTGACTGTGGATTTCAACCATCAGATGGCTGGAAAGACTCTACGATTCAGCGTCGAAGTCATCGATGTCCGTGCCGCCGTTGCCGAGGAGATTTCCCACGGCCACGTCCACGGCCCCGGCGGACACCACCACTGAGTCCGAATCCCGCTTCGCCTGCGAACGATTCATCGCCACCACCTCGGCTGGACCGAACGAGGATGAGGTCGACCGCACTAGCCCTGTGCTTCTTGATGCTGGCAGCACCACTCGCCGGCTGCTTCGAGATGTTACCAGGTGGCGGTGACGATTCAAGCGATCCGGAGCCGCTCAGAATCAATCATGTTCAAGTCCTCGGTACGCACAATTCCTACCATATCAAACCGTTCGGGCCGACCATTCGAGCCTACGATTACACCCATGAGCCGTTGGACGTTCAGGCGGAGGATTTCGGAGTTAGGCAGTTTGAGTTAGATGTGTGGTGGGACCCTCGAGGGCAATTGTACGTCTACCATAATCAGTACGATTTCCGTAGTAATTGCGCCACTTTTGAGGAATGTCTGACCACCCTACTCACTTGGTCGGAGGCAAATCCCGAACACGTGCCTCTGATGATTTGGGTGGAGCCAAAGGAATGGGTGAGATCTAGTACCGATAGTGACGCAGTCCTTGAGTTGCAAGAAATGCTTGAAAAAATCGAGGAAGAAATAGCCGAATGGTGGCCGCGAGAAAAGACGATTGCGCCGGACGATGTTCGCGGAGAGGCTGCGACGTTACGCGAGGCTGTGACCACAATCGGCTGGCCTCTTTTGGAAGAATCTCGTGGCAAAGCGATGTTCATTCTGCTTGCAGAGGGTGATGTGCGAGATGCCTATACGGAGACATTTCCAGGTCTGAATGGCTCACTGATGTTCACGATGAATGATGAGGCTAGCGAGACTGCAGCGATTTACTCTGAGACCGATCCTATCGGTATGGGGGACGAGATTACGCGGCTGGTTGAGGAGGGTTACATCGTAAGGTCTCGAGCGGACAATGCCGAGGATGGAGAGGCTGATGATAATGAGACGGCGCGGCGGGATGCTGCGTTTGCTGTTGGCGCCCATTCGATTTCGACTGATTATCCGGCACCTGTAGATGGTATCGATTACTGGGTCGAGGTGCCGGGCGGTACGGTGGCTTGCAATCCTGTCACTGCACCACCGGGTTGTACTGCTGAGCGCGTAGAATCGTTAGGCTGAGGCGCTGTTGAGTGGCCATCATATTTTGGCGATGACCTTGAGTTCGACCGCGATTGGTGTTGGCATGGCTCGCACGGCTACCGTAGTGCGGGCGCATTGGATGTCTGAGAAATACTCGGCGTAGACCTCGTTATATCCTGCGAAATCGCGGTCCATATCGACAAGGAAAGAAAGGCAATCGACAACCTTGTCGAGAGATGTTCCGGCATCTTCGAGAATCGTCTTGATATTCTCGATAACAGCTCGGGTTTGAGCACGGATGTCGTAATCGAGTGGATTTCCATCCGCGTCACGAATCGGCCCGCCAGGAATCTCATCGGTCACCGCTTGACGCGGTCCGATTCCACTAACAAAAATCAGATTTCCAACTCGGTGAGCGTGTGGATATGCTCCGACGGCACTTGGAGCATTCTCGGAAAAAATAGGACCGTCCTGATTGGTGAATTTTCCAGCAGTCTTCTTGCCAACAACGCCGCCGACTAAGCCACCTACGGGACCACCGACTGCGACTCCGGCGGCGGCACCAACCGCCCCACCAGCGGTGTAAACCATTGATTTCCCATATTGATCATAGAGGGCTTCGATTGCTTCATCAGGTGCCTCGATGAGGTCGCGAATCATCTCAAGGCGGTGCATGAAGGTAGAACCCTCATCCTCGGAATCAGCATCCGAATCGGCTGCGGAATCGGCATCGCCCGAACTCATTCTAACATCCCTCTATCGAGTACATTCCGGTCGCCGCGGTAAAACTCCACGTCGTCCTCATCGAATTCCTTGTCACCGACCGAACCGCTAGCCGGCGTAAGTGTGATGACCGCTCCGCCGCTTCCGTGAAGCGCTTCGTAGGCCAGCACTTCTCCGTCGTAGTTATTGTGCTGACCCATCGTTGCCGCCAGCCACCAAGCCGGTTTGTAGGCGACAACTTTCTGAACTCGAATCTGGCCGTGAATATCTCGGCTCAATTGGCTCAAATCTTCCAGTCGGCCATCTCCGAAGAATTCGAGAATCTTTCGATTCCAATCATCATCCTTCTGTGAATGAATTCGATCCTCGGCCGGATCGATATGCTCTGTGAACATCCGATTCGACAAACTCGAGACTACCACGACTACTGCTTTCTTGCCCTGTTGTGCCAGAGTGTCACGCACCGCCTTGCCCAGAACAATAGTCTCAGCACGATTCGAGTACATATTGCTTGAGAGAATGCAAGAGGGGATTCGATTATCCGGATTCAACAACTGCAAAGCGACCACGGAACCGGTATCGATGGGGAATCCTTCGTACTCGACGGTTCGCGCCTCCAGCCCACGCTTCTCGGAATTCTCCTTCATCGCGTGGGCAAACTCAGTATCAATCGCAAATTCGTATGGCATACTGCCTAGATAATGAAAATCATCGTCAACATGCGTCCAAACAGCATTCTCTAGCGCCTGAATTTGATGTCCAATGATACTCGCCCAAGTCGTAGAATAAACCAGAATGATGTCTGCATCACTCTCTTCGATGCGTCGGCGGCATTCATCGAAAGCAGCTCGCAATTTGGCATACCCGGGGTTTGCATCCGGAGAAAGAAGTGGTTGAGGATGTGGAGGGCAGTAGACGCCGAAGATAATCTCAGGTTCGTTTATCTCACTCATCAGATCACCTCAAAGGACGTGCTCCCGCGTCTCGTCATTCGGGTCCCAGCAAGCGACTACATTGCCTGTTCCGATGACCGATTGATAGCCATAAATCTCAGCAGGGAATTTCGGATAACCCATAGCTCCGAGCATCCAAATGAGGCCACCACCCTCGGTTTCTGCCATTGTTTGCTCGGTGAATTCTGGCATGATATCAATGACTTCACGACTCTTACCCTCGCGCATCATATCGATAATTTTCATATCCCAAACGTACTGACTATGATTGTAGATATGTTCCCTGCTCATGTCCTCGGGTAGGGGTGCTTCCTCGACGAAGTGTCTGTGAGAAAGTGAGTGGCTAGCCACGAGTACGACACGCTTGCCGCTCTCTTCGATGGCTTTGGCACAGGCGCGGCCAAGCGCGGTCGCTTGCTCAACCATGACTTCTGGCGAGTAATAATGCGTGTTTCGATTACTGGAAATCGTCACGATTGGTTTGTCCCATTCTGGATTAAGAAGGTGGCAACTGGTAATCGTGCCGTAGTCGACTCGGAAATCCGGGTTGGTCATCATCTTGGTGATAATGCCCTCCGCATGTGCCTCATCGTGCATCGCTTGGGCGAGGTCAACGTCGACTGTGAGGTCGTAATTGTAGCGGAATAGGTTGGGGAATACCGGATCGACGGACTTCGATTTGAATTTAGGTAGGCCGAGAAAGTGGGTTCCGATGTAGGTTTGCCAATGTGGGGTGAAGATGACGATTGCATCGTAATCGATGTTTTTCAGTTTGCGCGCGAGGCGTTGGTAGCCCCATCGGAGAGTTTCCCAGCCGCCTTCCGAATACGCCTCGTTTTGGGGCGGGTTATCCGCGTAAACAAGGTGAGGAGGGTGCGGTGCGAGGCATCCTGCGACAATCTGACCCTTCGCCATGAAATGATGAGGTCCTGAAATCTAAAGAAAACCTTGTGGTCGGTTTCGCAGCCTTCATTGGTGGGAGTTTTGCCGCAGTGCCATGAAGTGGGAGTCTATGCCCATGTCACTGGTGATTGGCCCGCTGGTCCTTGGAATCGCAGCCGCGGCCCTGCCGTATCTGATTGAGCACCCTGACCTCGTCGAAGGTTCGTTGCTCGCGCCCTTCTTGCTGATGCTGATGGCGGGAGTGCAATTCGCTTTCTTCCCCGATGCCGCCTCCGGTCGTAAGGCCGAGATGATCGCTGGCATCTGGGTTGGTATGCTCGTGGCTTTCTTGCCGCAGATTGCATTCTTTGTCTGGTTTGTGCCTGTTATTCTCATCTGGCTGGCGCAGAGCCGGACGATTTGGGATAGAAATTACCCACCCTTCCGGGTCGGAATGTGGATTGGTTTTGGTTTGGTCTCTGGGCTCTACATCGGGGGTATCCTCGCACACAACCTGCTGTGAAGGATACAGGCTGTGTTCTCGAGGACTCTGTTCTGTGTTGAATCACAGAGTTGAATCATCATCCTTAGACCGGTACAAGAGGCCTTCAACAGAGATACCGAAGATGATGAAGGCCGGCCAACTGGCCAAAACTGCACTCCAAATCAGCTCGTCATCGACGTATTGCGACGTTATGCGCAGTTCACCGACCCCGTCGGTAGGAGTCGACGGGTCGACGGACGAGAGCTGCATCAGAACGAATGAAACATCACCCAAACTCTCAGTCAGCACCTCAAATTCTGCCGCTTCGCCAGCATTGAGCACTCTCACATCACCTTTGCTGGCGAAGGCATCCCAATCGATTTCACCGCGGCTCGTATGCGGCTCGACCACATCCATTTTCACCAACATTACCTCGACGGGCCATTCGCCAACATTCACCACATCGACATTGACAGGATCCCACAGAGAATGAACCTCGATAGTCTCCAGATTCACATCACCCGTTCCAAACCGATAGTTCGGCAAATCATCGTCGGCGCCCGGTCCATCGACTGCGCCGACGACCAACCAACCGCTGAAGAAGAGCACCGAAACAAGCGCGACAGCGGTCTGGCGTTTGTCTGGAAGCAGACTCGCCCAGCCATTCTCGGGTCGTAATCGAACGACTGGCTGCACCGCGTGACAGAATGCCGCGCAAATAATCGCCATAAGCAATCCTGGCAAGATATCCACCACCCAGTGGATGCCAAGATATTGGATCGAGAAGGCGTAAATTACCACATTCGCCATCACAAATAAATCGAATTCGCGGTGTCGCCATTCCTTAATCGAAATTCCAAGAGAGCGGCAGTGTAGTCTGTTGAGAATCAGAAGAGAAATCGGGAGGCCAATGTGTAGGCTAGGGATTGAGTTATCCATCGGATCATGGGTTGTGAAAAAGTCCAGTGTGAATGCGTCGTGGTAAAGCAGTGCTTCGACTCCGGGAATGAAACTGCTTGTCACCTCGACATTCATGAAAAGGTAGAGAGGTACAGCAAGGAGGTAGATTACGAAATAGTTGAGAGCTGCTTTGTCAGCCATGATTTCGTCCCTTGTGAGGATGTAATACATCGGTGAAAACCAGATCATAAAGAGGTACATGAATAGGTAATGAGCACTCAAAACATCTGTCAAAAGGTCGTTCAGGAAGGTTTCCTGCAAAGTTGCAGTCCAGTTCCCCTCAATCTCGTATATCCAGTGTGTGTATCCACCCACTCGAGCCTTCATCGGCTCGTTGTGATGGTCAATCCAAGCCTTGAAGATGAACATCGCTACATAGAGTCCAATGTGCCACCAGTAGCCTTTCTCACGGATTTCTTGGAGAAGGTCGGCAAGGCGAACTCGCATCTCTGGCTCGTCTCGGGAGAGGAAGCGCTGGACTGGAATTGTCAGGACGAGAAGGGCGAACATCGCCAATTCGTAGGGGCCGATGAGCCAGTCCATGCGGCTAGTTGGATGGCATTTTACTGATGAATTATGCGGGGGATAGGTAACGTATGAAGGGCGTCATCACTCCTCTGATTCAGAACCAACCGCTTCAATTCCGTTGTGAGTGAGGGATTCGGTGAGGATGTTGAATTCGGGCAGGATGGTGAGAATTGAGAGGCCGAGGCCGGCTGTCATTGTCCACTCAAAGAAGGCGGCTTCAGAAAGTGCTTGATAGGTGAGAGTTGTGCAAAGTTCGACCTCAGCAAAATGTGTGTCCATTACGGTGAGGTCGGAGGCGACGGCGGACATGCGGACAAAGTTGAGAAGGATCAGGCACAGGCTCGCGACGATGAGAATCAGCAGGGCGAGCCGTGGGGTCTTGAGACGCTCAAGGCGCGGCTCGATGCGAGACATCGGACCGGTTAACAAAGTCTGACAAATTACGAACATTATTCCCCCACCGAAGATGAAGAAAGCTTGAGCAATGTGAAGGAACAACTCCTCGTCCCACGGGGTGTCGGCTATCCAGACAACGCAGATGCCACCAACCATCCCTGAATATGTCCCTAATCGGTTGATTGAGACCCACTTAGGCTCGACTCCAGAGGCTTCTAGCCAGAGCCCGCGGTAGGTGCCAACTTGCCATACGCTAAGCAGCATTAGAGCACCAGCGGCTACGAAACCGAGAGTGAAGGCGAGGTCGCTGCCAGGATAGACATGTGTGTCTGAAATGAAGGGCATGAATGGTTGGCATCCGTCTCGCAACCAAATGGTGTAGACAGTCGTGAGCGTGAGCGCCCAGATAGCCGCCAACGCAATCACGACGCGCCGAATCATTGGTGGTTCGAGCAGTCTATCCACAAAGCACGCCTCGTGGTTGTGCGCTTCAATGCCACTCCCCAATGATGAAGTCGGGAGGTGGGCATCGGAATGTATGGATGGGCATGAGTTGTGGCTTACCCAGTGCGAGAATATTGGATATGAGCCCGATACTCATCTCTACGAAGATGGTACTCGGACCAGTCAGGATGCTGCAAATCAACTCGGTTGCGAGGTTTCTCATATCGCCAAATCGATTGTTTTCGCTGGCCAAGAAGGCGCGATTGTGGTCATCACCAGCGGAGCCAATCGGGTGGATCGTAAACGGAAGTTGAAGCGACTCTTGGGTTACAAACCGAGCATGACCGATGCCGATTACATTCTCGAGAGTACTGGTTACGCTCCCGGCGGAGTTCCCCCCTTCGGTCATCTCAAACCCTGCACTGTACTGATGGATGAAGACCTATTCCAGTACGAAACTGTCTGGGGAGCTGGTGGGTCGGCGAAGACCGTCTTTCCAATCGCACCCGATGAATTACAACGCATCGCGGGTGCGACAGTTGGCGATGTTAAGCAGTAGGTGAATGGATGGTCGTCACGCAGATGGTCGAGGCTTCGGCTCGCCTGCGCGACGATGTCGAAACCTTCGCTGACGCCCTCGTCGCCGAAGGTTCGGTCGATGCAGTGTACAATCCCCTCGCATACGCTTGGGAACCACACCGCGCCTTTGTCGAAATGGCGGCTGGTGGCGGTGCGAAAACACTGCTTCTAGGAATGAATCCAGGCCCACACGGGATGGGGCAAATGGGGATTCCATTTGCTGCAACCAGTGTAGTACGGGACCTTCTCGAGATTCGTGACCTGTCCGTAGGTCAGCCACGGAACCCCCCCCCCAAGCGAGCCGTGACTGGGCTCGATTGGCCCAAGGAGGAAGTCAGTGGCACTCGCCTCTGGGGCCTTCTCGCAGACCACTATGGCGATGCCGAGTCAATATTCCAGCGGGTCTTCATCGTGAATCATTGTCCGCTGATGCTTTTCTCCGGTGAACGTGCAACAAATATCACACCCGACAAAATCACTGGGCCCACCGCTCAGGCCCTGCTTGAACGGTGCGACGACCACCTCCGCGAGGTGGTCGACATCCTCGGTATCGAGAGAGTCATCGGCGTTGGCCGATTCTCTGAGAGGCGAGCCGCCGCAGCACTCGCTGAAACCGATGTCGAAGTCACAACCTGCTGGCACCCCAGCCCCGCATCTCCACTCGCAAACCGCAACGGAGGAGCCGACTGGCGAGCGAATGTGAAAGTTGTACTCCCTTGATTCACACTAAACACATCGCGGTTCGTACCCCACAGAACCTCCTTAAGTGGAACATCAGCATGCAACCTTTGGTTGATTCCATGTTCATCCCGCAACATTTGATTCAGAACGCTACAGAATACGAGAACGAGCCCGCGATTTCGTGGAAGAATGACGCTGGTGATTGGGATACCATGAGCTGGGGTGAGTACGGCGCTAATGCAATGAATATCGCAAAGTCGCTCATCGCTCTTGGATACGAAGCACGCGAAAATATGTCGATTTATTCATACAATCGCTCAGAATGGTTCACCTGCTACGCTGCCGGTCAAATGGCCGGAGGAGCGGTGGTCGGAGTCTACCACACTTGCTCACCAGAAGAGGTCGAATGGGTTGTTGGCAACTCGCAATCAAGGATCGTTTTTGTTGGTGACAATCCGATGGATGGAGGCAACACTGAGAAGATGCCAGTCCATCGACTTAACGAGGCTTTGGCAAATCTTGATTCGGTAGAGCACGTAATCGTTTTTGACGGAGTTGAGGTTCTCGACCATCCAAAGATGATGAGTTGGTCGGAATTCTATTCGAAAGGTAATTCACTTCCTGATTCGGTAGTTTTGGAACGTACGAACGCAATACAGGGCGACGATGTGGCTTCTCTGATTTACACCAGTGGTACGACTGGAAATCCAAAGGGAGTAATGCTGACTCACCGCAATATGGAATTCGAGTTGAATGCGGTTGCGGAGATTTTCACTTACGAACAAGGCGAGAAATACGTCTCATGGTTGCCGTTGGCTCACGTTTTCGGGCAACTTGTCGACTGCGGTTACTGCGTTCGACAGGCTATGCACATGCACGTTGTCGACTCGCCGATTCACGTTGTCGATTATGCGAAGGAGGTTCAGCCGCACTTGTTCATCGGTGTGCCACGAATCTATGAGAAGATTTACTCGAATGTCAAGGCGGCGTTGGATGCCAAAGCAATTCTGCGTGTGCTACTGAAGATTCCTGGAATTAATGGCAAAATTAAGGGGACATTGAAGGCAAAGATCGGCTTTGCTAATTGCAGGTTTGCGATTACCGGTGCCGCACCGATTAACCACGATATTTTGCGATTGTTTCACTCGTTGGATATTCCTATCTTCGAGGGCTATGGAATGACTGAAGACACCGCTGGTGCAACTCTCAATGCGCCGGGCGCTATGCGTATCGGTTCGGTTGGGAAGCCTTTCCCAGGAACCGAGATGATGATTGCCAGCGATGGAGAGATCCTCATGCGCGGTGACCACGTCATGAAGGGTTACTACAACAATCCTGAGGCGACTGCTGATACCATCGATTCGGAGGGATGGTTGCATTCGGGCGATGTTGGTAAGATCGACGATGATGGATTCGTTTTCATTACCGGACGCAAGAAGGAGATTTATGTCTCGAGCGGAGGCAAGAACATTGCACCGCTCGTCATAGAGGAAACAATGAAGTCAATTCCGATTGTCTCTCAGTGTTTCCTTGTGGGAGATGGTCGCAAGTATTGCAGCGCCCTATTCACTCTTGACGCCGGCGCTATCATCCGTGACAAATTCGGGATGGATCCGAATGATATCCCCAAGGACCCTGCTAAGCAATTGGCGAAGTTAGAGGAGTTGGGATCGTCAATCGAAGCATTCACTGACAGTGCAGAGATCAGAGCAGAGGTTCAGGCCGCTGTCGACGAATTGAATGGACAGTTCAGTAACCCTGAGCAATTGAAGACATTCGCTATTCTCCCTCGCGATTTCGCTGTTGATTACGGCGAATTGACACCGACACTGAAGATTCGCCGCAAGCAAATTCGTGAGAATTGGGCGGATGTCATCGAAGACATGTACGCTGATGCTTGAGGGCTGGAAGACTGTACTCGGGGGGACTCGAATTGACACCAGAGGCCTGGGTCGCTCTGGCAACCGTGTTCGTACTCGGTGCAATGAGTCCCGGCCCCAGCCTTGCGGTGGTACTTAGGAACACCATGGTCGGAGGTCGGCGCCAAGGAGTGATGACAGGTATCGGGCATGGAATCGGCTTCGGCATCTACGCCTTCCTCGCCGCAGCCGGGATTGCCACAGCACTCACCCTGCACGGATCCACGGAGACGATACTGAAGTGGGGTGGAATCGCCCTGCTAGTGTGGCTTGGTGTCAATTTCCTGAAGGCATCTAGGGGAGAGCCGTATGAATCACTCACCAATGACGAGCACGGTCCTTCGGACCGCGCGGGCTTCGCTCAGGGTTTTGCGATAGCCCTGCTAAATCCCAAGATACTGGCTTGGTTCATGGCACTGTATGCTCCATTCATCGAGGCCGACATCAGTACTGAGACTCTGTTTGGAATGGGTCTGCTGGGTATGGCCATCGACGGAACATGGTACGTTACGGTTGCAACAGTACTGACGCGGGGTGACTGGGTCTCGAAACTGCGCGCCCAGGCGCGTCGGATTGACGCGGCGATGGGAGTTCTGATGTTCGTGTTCGCCGCACTGATCTACAACGGGGTCCTGTGAACTCTCAGACTATCTGGCTGTGTACGCTCAGAGTAGAACGATTGGCAGGTGGAAGAGAATCTCCAGTACCACAGCGAGTGTGTTGGCTTCGACGCGAGCTGTTCGCCCACCGTTCTCGGGCGGTGATAGTCTCTGCAATTCGCCCGCATCTAACCAAAACGATGTGCAGTTGGGGCAGCCGTCGATTTCAATCGGATCGGTGAGGCTGCCGTCGATGCGCTGGAAAGAGAAATTTCTCACACGCATTTGGGCATCGCAGAATGGGCAATCAATGTCGACTGGGGTTCCTTCGGTGATGAATCCCTCGTGCATCTCCTCGAGTTTATCTGCGCAGAAAGAGGACTGGGCGGCTTCGGCGTTGAGTAGCATACCCGCACAGGTGTCACAATGGTGTATCCCGTGACGTATGGAAGCCGAGCGGTTAGACGCTTCTGGAGGCATAAGAGGAGAGCCATCACGGGGGCAGAAATGCGTCACATTCGGGTCTGCCATAGATAACCGAGCGTGTCTCCTACCTTCAATACTCACCCGTCATTAATGGCAAATCTGAGATTGAATACACGTCGTCGCCTTCATTTGCGACTCTTGGGTCGCAGTTGTATGGCGAGCGAGGTTCAGGCCGGAGATTCGCCTTCAAAGAAGGCGGTAGCCAAGTCTACTACGCCACTGCGTGTGGTTACCGCAGCGGCGATCTTCGACGGTCACGATGCAGCAATCGGAATCTTCCGTCGAATCTTCCAATCGATGGGTTGTGAAGTCATTCACCTCGGTCACGATCGAGGCGCTGACGAGGTGGCTCGAGCAGCGATTCAAGAGGATGCTCATGCGATTGCGATTACGTCATATCAGGGCGGAGCGGTCGAGATGTTCACTCACACCAAGGAAATCCTCGACGAGGCTGGATTCGACCATATCTTCCTTTGTGGCGGCGGTGGTGGAACAATCCTGCCATGGGAAATCAAGAAGCTTCGAGATGAAGGCATTGCCCGAATCTACTCGCCCGACGATGGACGAGAGATGGGCTTGACTGGAATGGTCGGTGATGCCATAGAGAAAGCGAGTGATATCGACCTTCTCGACTCCGCTCGCTTCAAATCTCTTTCAGGACCAGTTTCAGCTGACCAGCACGGAGCGGTAGCGAAGTTGCTCACACTCGCCGAAAACGCCGATGATGACCAATTCCGAGCTGCACTCAAGCGCGTTCGGACAATCAAGGAAGGCGAGGGTTGCCCTGTTGTCGGCTTGACAGGAACCGGAGGAGCAGGGAAGTCAAGCCTCACCGACGAAATGATGCTCAGAATTCAACGCGACAATCCCGGAGCAAAGGTTGCTCTACTCGCAACCGACCCAACCCGCAAGAGAACTGGTGGAGCCCTACTCGGCGACAGAATCCGAATGAACAGCCTAGCCGACGAAAACCTGTTCATGCGCTCATTCGCAAGTCGAGCAAGCGGTCGAGAGATAGCAAATTGCATCGACCGCGCAATCGAAGCCTGCCAAGCGGTTGGCTTCGACCTTATCATCGTAGAAACCAGCGGCATAGGCCAAGGTAACGATGCCATTACCGAAGTAGCAGACCTCTCGATTTATGTCACAACAAGAGAGTATGGAGCCCCATCTCAACTCGAGAAATTAGCTGCCCTCGACTTCGCAGACCTCGTGGTTCTCAACAAATTCGACCGCCCAGGGGCCGAGGACGCACTCTCTGAAATCCGCAAGCAATTCAAGCGTAACCGCGAGATGTGGGACGCTAAGAACGAGGACCTCCCAGTAGTCCCTACAATCGCAAGTCAATTCGCAGACGCAGGAATAGACCTGCTTTGGCACAAGTTGGCAACCCTCCTCAACGAGAAGCACAACCAATCCTTCCAAGCAACCGAAGCCCGCCTCGGCGCGGACGGACTGCCCCACCGATCAGCACCAATCCCGCCTGAGCGCCAAGGCTACCTCGCAGAAGTCGCGGCCTCGGTCAGAGATTACCACTCCCGCACGCAAGAGGCATCCCGCAACGTGCGCCTCGTCCAGCAACTGGAAGCAGCAGCGAATCAAATGCGTAAATCCAACCGACTCACCTCTGCAGCCGACCTTACGGCCGAAGCAGAAGAAATCCGCAAGCGAGTCCCAGAGAGTGCTTGGGAAATTCTCAGTGAGTTCGACGAGCGAGCCCAAGCCTACCGCTCAGGACAAGCATCCTACACTGTCCGAGGCAAAGAGATTCCAGTGGATACCACAACCGAAACGCTCAGTGGCCTTGACATGCCTAGAGTCGCACTTCCGGACACCCAAGATTGGGGTGAGAAAATGGAATGGATCCGTTCCGAAAACGTTCCCGGCGCATTCCCATTCACAGCAGGTGTTTTTCCATTCAAGCGCGAGGATGAAACTCCGATCAGAATGTTTGCTGGTGAAGGCAGCGCCGAGCGCACCAACAAGCGCTTTCATTTCCTCTCCGAAGGCCAGCCATTCAACCGACTCAGCACGGCTTTCGACTCACCTTCACTTTACGGAAGAGACCCGCAGACCCGGCTCGACATCTTCGGAAAGGTCTGCGAATCAGGAGTCAGCATTTCAACCGTTGACGAGATGGAAATGCTCTTCGAAGGCTTCAATTTGTGCGCACCAAACACTTCCACCTCGAAGACCATCAATGGCAATTATTGGTGGCACTTGGCTGCTTTCTTCAACGTCGCGATAAAACAGCAAAACCGCTTATTCGAAAGCGAGAATGGAAGGCCCCCGAATGATGCAGAGAAGGCGGAGATTAAGACGAGGGCATTGAGCACGGTACGCGGCACAGTGCAAGCCGACCAACTCAAGGAATCTATGGGACAAAACACTCTAGTTTTCAATCTCGATACGGCTCTCAGAATGATGGGGGATGTCGCCGAATTCTATGTCCAAAACAACGTCCGCAACCACTACTTCGTCTCTATCTCAGGATACCACATCGCCGAAGCCGGAGCGAACCCGATTACTCAGGCTGCGCTGACGCTGAGCAACGGCCTGACTTATGTCGAATTGTTCCGGGCCCGTGGGCTCGACCCCGACAAATTCCTGCGTAATTTCAGTTGGTTCTTCTCGAATGGAATGGATCCTGAATACGCTGTTATCGGGCGGGTCGCGCGGAGGATTTGGTCAATTGCGATGCGGGATATCTACGGTGTTGGGCATCGCGGTCAGCAACTGAAATATCACATTCAATCGAGTGGGCGAAGTCTGCACGCTCAGGAATTCACTTTCAACGATTACAGGACTACTCTGCAGGCGCTTTACGCACTAGCTGACAATGCCAACTCTCTGCACACGAATTCGCGTGACGAAGCCTTTGGAACTCCTACAGAAGAGACCGTGCGCGATTCGATGGCGATCCAGATGATTCTCTCAAAGGAATACGGATTGCTCGCCAATGAGAATCCGATGCAAGGCTCGCATCTGTCGACTTGGCTTACCGACCGCGTCGAGGAAGAGATTCTGCGGGTCTTCGAGGAGATGCATCGACGCGGCGGAGTGCTGGGCTCTTTGGAGGTGAATTACCAGCGTAACCGCATTCAGGATGAATCGATGGTTTACGAGCATCGAAAGCACTCTGGTGAGCTGCCAATTGTCGGTGTGAACACTTTCATTAATCCAGATGCTGCAAGCCTATCGGCGGATGAAGCCGATGCTTTCGATGTAGAGGTTACACGCTCGGATGAGGGAGAGAAGCGCATGGTCATCGAGCGCAATGCGGCATTCAAGGCCGAGCACGCGGCGAAGGCTGAGGAAGGGATTGCTCGGCTGAAACAGGTTGCTCGCGATGGCGGCAACCTGTTCGAAGTGATGATGGATATCGTCGAATATTGCAGTGTTGGACAAGTCACACAGGCCTTGTTTGAGACCGGTGGAAAGTTCCGGCGAAATATGTGAAAATTCATTGAGTCGCCTTGAATGCTTGAGCTGCTACGACACCGGCTACGAATTGCGGCACAAGGTGCATCCAGAGGTCGGCGGTCTCAATCGCACCTGAGGTGAACAAAGCGCCAGTAACAGCCGGATTGAACGAACCGCCAGATATGCCGCCAACGGTCAAAGCACCGGCGAGCACAACGAAGGCGATCGCAGCACCGTAGTATCCGTTGCCAGCGGTTGCCTCGCTCGTCGCAACGTTCAGAATCACGAAGACGAGTGCGAAGGTGTAGAGGAATTCTGCACCAATCGTTTGAGTCATATCGAGCTCAAGCGCAGTGACACTCGGATCAGTGATTAGTAGGTTAGCAGATGCAAGAGCGGCCGCGGCTCCGGCGATAACCTGCACCGCGATGTACGGTGCGACCTCGTCCTTCTCACACGCACCGCGCAGCCAAATTCCAACAGTTACAGCCGGGTTGAAGTGTGCCCCAGAGACGTGCCCAAGTCCGTATATCATCACCATGAGGGTAGAGGCGATGGCAAATGGTGCATATTCTCCCGCTGAACCATGCACAGCGGCGGTACAAATTGTCAGGGCAAGGAAGAATGTCCCTATGAATTCGGCAATCAGTTTGTTTTGCAGCGAGTGCTCTGACATGGCTTGTGGCGAGAATCGAACGTCCATCAACATTCTCAGCGGAATTTATACGATTTACTAGGTGGTCCAGGTAGAGTTAGTTGTTTACGTTCCCATGGTTTGTTCCTTGCATTCCTTGTAACCTCTCCAATCTCGCACCAATCATCGAGAGTTGATTGGTCTTTGGGCTTTCCAAGCGATAGTTCGGAATCAATCAACCATGCCATTGTACTCGGATCCAATTCCACCACACGAAGCCAAATTTTCTTTGGAAGTGACTCGCCACACCTTAGTTGGACCATCTCAACAGAATCCTCTCCATCCTCAACTGCATAGCGAGCAATAGTAGGACCAAAGGGGGGATGTATCGAACTGAGAACTATCCTTTCGAAACAAACCCATCCGTCTCCACTTTTTGGGTAGGAGCACATTTCTGTAACGAATCCCGACTCTAATGCCTCGGAGGTCAAATTCGCTCTTACAAGTAGGTACACTATACCCGATGGTAGAAATGCAGTTCTCCTGTCTTCTTCTTCAAGTTCATCTGATGTTCTTCCGTAGGAAAATTCCTCCCACTCTATGTCTTCGTCCAGCGCCGACTTGAAGTCGCGCACCGCTGTCAGTGTCCAGCTTTGTCTGCCAATTGTATTTGTGCCCATATTTCTCATCTCGAATTAGTCAATCCAACAAGCGGTTTAGACTCATATTGGGCAATCGTTCAGCCTTTATGGCTGAGGTCGATTTCCCATCTTGCCGGTACCGCTCGGAGGTAAAATATACAGTAGCGTAGAGGGTCTATCAACAATTCGTTTTGTTGAATCCATAAATCACCAAAGTATCTTATTGACTCAATAATGGTAAGTAAAGATTCAGCTTATCATATATTCTGCATCGACTACCTTTGAGATTTCAAGAACATTCAATTGAGAATCAGTTGATTACTATGACCCCTTTGGGGTGGCCATGTTATCGTCTGGGAAGGAGAAGGCATTGGTTACCGGCGCTTCGAGTGGTATAGGTCGAGAGATCGCACGAGTGCTGGGTTCACAAGGGTGCAATCTAGTGATTACTGCACGAAGAAGAGTCGAACTTGAGGCCCTTGCAGAAGAATTGACTGAGGCCTATGGAATAGATGTGAAAGTGGTTATTGCGGACCTGACTGACCAGATCGGCGTTGAGAATGTCATCAAGGAGTCCGGTGAAATCGACATTCTCGTCAATAATGCCGGCTTCGGATTCGTGGGTAAGCACACACATCTCGACCAAGCCGGCCAACTCAACATGATCGACCTCAATGTCAGAGCACTCACTCACCTCGCGCGCCACTACTCCGCTGTGATGAAGGCGCGCGACTCGGGCCGGATTCTCAATGTCGCCTCAATCGCAGGCTACCAGCCCGGCCCGAATATGGCAGTATATTGTGCAACCAAAGCCTACGTGCTCTCGTACACGCGCGCGTTGCACTCTGAATTGAAGAGAACAGGAGTCACAGTCACCGCACTTTGCCCAGGATTCGTTGTAACCGGTTTCCAGAAAGTCGCAGGCATGGAACTTGGAACCATGGAAATGACAGGTGCAGTACCAGCAGACAAAGTCGCAAAAGTAGCGGTGAAGGCAATGCGTAAGGGACGCCGTGAAGTCATCCCCGGTTGGATGAATAAGGGATTACCGATGCTCGTCAGAATGACCCCCGTTAGGATGCAACTCCCAGTAGTCAGTTGGTTGATGTCCTAAGCAAAAACGATGCGGATTCAATTCTGGCAGCGAGGGCAATAGAAGGTCGAACGACCTGACTGAACGATACGGCGAACTGTACCGCCACAGCCCGCACGCTTGCATTCCTCGCCCTCACGATTGAAGACCGTGAATTGGTGAGGGAAGTAACCTAAATCACCAGAGCCATCGACCCCGCGGAAGTCCGAAATCGTAGAACCACCAGCTTCAATCGCTTCGAAAATCACCTCGTTCGTTTGTGTCCACATACGCTCAATTGCGCCGACGATACGCCCGCTCTTTCCGGCCACCTCAGCCGCAGTTTTGAGTGGTGAAATACCAGCACGATGGAGGATTTCGCTGACGTATATATTGCCCAGTCCGGCGACCACCCGTTGATCTAGCAGCACGGTCTTGATCGGGCTACGCCGACCGTGTAAACGCGCCTTGAGA
>Ga0208946_1000040_pt1 | contig 23992 bp, 21 predicted proteins | sample AOAMet2_C49A8_80_2_FD_188075 | JGI IMG/M metagenome (GOLD analysis project Ga0208946, IMG submission 188075) | Ammonia-oxidizing marine microbial communities from Monterey Bay, California, USA - C0912_C49A8_80 (SPAdes) | ecosystem: Environmental > Aquatic > Marine > Intertidal zone | place...
ATGAGCCAACTAGAAGCCTTGAGACATCATAACCGGCTACATTTTTCATCACCTGTCCGCCAAAATTTAGAAGATCTCCCTTGCCATTAATAATTTGAACCCCCAAAACACTGTCGGACAGATCTGAACCCGATGTTGCATAAATTGATCCAATAGTCTTTTTAGAATCACTCACATAGAATGAGAATGCCTGGCTATTTTTTTCCAGGACTTCTCTAGCTTCTTTGATGGATGTTCCTGCTTTAAGCGTAATGACGAGCTCCTCTGGAAAATATTCAACCACGCCAGAGTATGACGACATATTTAATAGCTCGTCGTCAGATTCATCACCTGAACTCGTAATTCTTAGTTGGCTAGCATTTCTTATTTTTTTTTGGAGCTCTGAAATAGAGTTCATAATCAGAAGCGCTCCAGTTCAGGATGAGGCAAATTACCATGATGGACATGCATATTGCCGAGTTCAGCGCAGCGATGAAGGGTTGGAACGGCTTTGCCAGGATTGAGGAGTGCGTGTGGATCAAAAGCAGCTTTAATTTGATGAAAAACATCTAACTCTGCCTCACTGTATTGATAACACATTGCATCCAACTTTTCTACACCAACACCGTGCTCTCCCGTGATGCTTCCTCCAGCTTCAATACAAATCTTAAGAATTTTATTTCCAAACTCTTCTGTTTTTTCTAGTTCGCCTGGAATCCCTGCATCATATAATATTAATGGATGGAGGTTACCATCACCCGCATGAAAAACATTTGCAACCCTCAGGTTATAGTGTCTTGATAGTTTATTAATTTTTTCAAGAACATCACCTAAGTGTCTCTTAGGAATGGTTCCATCCATACAATAGTAATCTGGAGATATCCTGCCTACTGCTGGGAATGCTGATTTTCTTCCTTTCCATAACAGGAGTCTCTCTTCTTCGGTTTCTGAAACTCTGATTGAAGTCGCCTTTGAAAGTAGATTTTTAACTACATTCACATCGTTATTCACAAGGTCAATAGAGCCGTCTAATTCACATAGAAGAAGTGCTTTTGCCATTGAGGGGTATCCTGGTTTTGCAAAGTCTTCAGCGGCCTCTATTGCAAACTCATCCATCATCTCAAGGCCCGCCGGAATAACGCCGTTTTTGATAATATCAGCAACCGCCTGTGCACAATCTCTGACACTGTCAAAACCAGCCATCACCAGTTTAGCTAGTTCAGGCTTTGGAGTGAGCTTAACTGTTATTTCAGTAATAACACCTAAAAGCCCCTCTGATCCAGTCATGAGTGCCAACAATCCTAAGCCGTCATCTTGACGAGAGAATACTAACTCATCTCCATCGATCGTTAAGATTTTGAGAGACTCAATATTTTGAACTGTGAGTCCATACTTAAGGCAGTGAACTCCGCCAGCATTTTCTGCGACATTTCCCCCAATAGTGCATGCAATTTGAGACGAGGGATCTGGAGCATAATATAATCCGAACTCCTCAGCCGCCTCACTAATTGCCAAATTTCTAACGCCAGGCTGAACTACCGCAGTGCGAGCATTTTGATCGATAGAAATAATGTTAGTTAATTTTGAGAGTCCCAGAACAACGCTATCCTTTAGGGGCATAGCGCCTCCTGAAAGCCCAGTTCCAGCACCTCTTGTTACGACTGGTGTGTTATTCTGACGGCAGATTTCTAGTACCTTTTTAATTTGACCGACCTCACTCGGCAAAACAACAGCCAAAGGCTCTTGTTTATAAACGCTCAGCCCATCACATTCAAATGGCCGAGTATTTTCAGCGCCACTAATAACTGTGTGTTTTGGTAACGACTTCGTTAACTGAGAAATTATTGACACATCTTGCCTTCAATTGTTATGGATATTCCTATCATAGTGAGATGAAACACATTTATTTAAAATTAAATTCAAGCGGTTATGAATTTAATTATTAATTATTATTTCAGTATCTAAGATAATTATAAAAAAATTATATATTGTTTCTATTAGCTTTGAAGTGACATATGTCAGATAGATTCAAGAATGAACTAACAACCGAGATTAAAAAATGAAATCATTTTCTCCGCCAAATAGATTACTTATGGGTCCAGGCCCTTCAGATGTTCACCCAAGAATTTTAAGTGCCATGGCAAGGCAGACAATTGGACATCTAGATCCTGCGTTTATAGAAATGATGGATGAAACGAAGCAGATGCTTCAGTATGCATTCATGACTGAAAACGAGCTAACTATGCCTATCTCAGCTCCAGGTTCTGCTGGCATGGAGGCATGCTTTGTTAATTTGGTTGAACCTGGTGACAAGGTCATTGTGTGCATTAATGGTGTTTTTGGCTCTCGAATGAAAGAGAATGTCACTCGTATTGGTGGTCACGCCATCATCGTAAACGACGAATGGGGTAAACCAGTAGACCCTCAAAAAGTTGAACAGAGTTTAATTGACAATCCTGATGCCAAAATTGTTGCCTTCGTTCATGCCGAAACTTCAACTGGCGCCCTATCAGACGCAAAGCTAATTTGTGAATTAGCAAACAATCACGGGTGCATTACAATTGTTGACGCAGTAACCTCTTTAGTGGGATCAGAATTGAGAGTGGATGATTGGGGCATAGATGCGATTTATTCGGGCTCACAAAAGTGTCTTTCTGCAATGCCTGGCCTATCGCCTGTTAGTTTTAGTGAGAAAGCCATTCATAAAATTACACATCGAAGCACTCCAGTTACCAGTTGGTTTTTAGACCTTAACCTGGTCATGGGTTACTGGGGAAAGGGAGCAAAGCGAGCCTATCACCATACAGCGCCGGTCAACACCTTGTATGGACTCCATGAGTCTTTAGTTATGCTGACTGAAGAGGGACTTGAAAACTCCTGGGCGCGACATCAATCAAATCATCTTTTACTAAGAGAAGGGTTAAGTAAGCTTGGCATTCATTACCTTGTTGATGAGTCAAGTAGACTTCCACAGCTCAACAGTGTATTTATTCCAGAAGGCACAAATGAAGCAGAAGTTCGCTCAACTCTTCTTAATGATTACAACATAGAAATCGGAGCTGGTCTAGGGGACTTGGCTGGAAAGATATGGAGAATTGGTCTAATGGGTCACACTTCAAGGAAGGAAAATATAGACCTTTGCTTATCAGCCCTTCAAAAAGCCTTATAGACGGTCTGAAATTAGTCTTTAATTTTTGCCAATAACTCTTCATCCGTCTCGACCCTGTCAGGATCGGGAAGGCAGCAATCCACTGGGCAGACTTCAACGCATTGTGGGGTATCAAAATGTCCTACACACTCAGTACAAAGATCTCCATCAATTTCATAGATTTCTTCACCCATATAGATGGCCTCGTTTGGACACTCCGGCACGCAAACATCACAATTAATGCACTCATCTGTAATCAGTAGAGACATAAAAAAATCCTCAGTTTAAGTATATAAATTATCACAACACCTGCGTTATGATAAAACATTTTTAATAGACATATTTTAACGTAACAGCGCTAAAATATTGAGGATTTTGGGTATCATTAATCATTTTCTTTCTAAGGTTATTATGAGAAGACTTTTAGTTATCTTTACACTCCTATTTTCCACTTTTTCTATTGCAAATCTTGATGATGGAATATATGCTCACCTGACAACGAGTAAAGGTGAAATCACTGTTGAACTGGCCTATAAAAAAGCCCCGCTCACTGTGACCAACTTTATAGCTCTATCTGAAGGAACTAAGGCAAGTAATAAAGAACTTGGAACACCTTTTTATGATGGATTGGTTTTTCATAGGGTTATTGATGAATTTATGATTCAGGGCGGAGACCCGAAGGGGAATGGTACTGGCGGACCAGGGTATATGTTTGCCGATGAATTTTCAGATCTCATTCATGACAGGCCTGGTGTTCTATCTATGGCAAACTCAGGACCAAATACTAATGGATCTCAATTTTTTATCACCCATGTCCCAACGCCTTGGCTTGACGGAAAGCATAGCGTATTTGGCTCTGTTGTTGAGGGAATGGATGTCGTTAATTCAGTTAAACAAGGTGACATTTTAGAAGCCGTTAGGATCGAACGTGTGGGAGAGGAGGCCAATCAATTTGTTGCCAATGAGGATTCATTTAATGCATTAATCTCAAAAGCTAATGAAAATATACTTGCAAGTCTAAAGCGTCGTCAACAGGACTTTGAATCGTATGTGTCTTCAACTTATCCTAGCGCAAAAGAAACCGATTTGGGTTACTTCACTCGCGTCAACAAACAAGGTGATGGTGTTTCACCCAATAAGGGTCAAATCGTTTCTGTTGATATTGCCCTTAAAGCCAATACGGGTGAAGTGATGCGTGCTGCTGGGAGCCCTATTCCGTTTATTCTTGGCAATGGTGAGATCATCAGCATTATTGAAGAGAATGCTCAAGAGATGACTATTGGAGAAGAGAGAACAGTCATTGCAACCTATGAGTCTGTATTTGGCGATGCCCCAAGTGGCAATATTCCTCAAGATGCTTTTATCATTTTTGATCTTATACTTATAGCTGCTGAGGACAATTAAATATGTTTCTAGAGCTTTTAAGCTTTCTTGCATCCCTAGACACTGGCTTCAATGTTCTAAGCTACTTAACAGTGAGAGCAGTTTTCGCAATGATGACCGCTCTTCTTATAACCCTTTTTCTAGGAAAATGGATCATATCTAAGCTTCTGCAGTACCAAATAGGGCAAGTCATTCGTGATGATGGACCTGAAACCCATTTAGAGAAAAAAGGCACCCCAACGATGGGTGGTGTGTTGATTCTTTTTGCTTTTTTTACCAGTGTTCTGATATGGGGAGATTGGCGAAACCCTTTTCTATGGATTGTGATTGCTACTGCCCTCCTCTTTGGCTTAGTGGGATTTATTGATGACTACTTAAAAATTAAAAAACAAAACTCTGATGGCCTAAGCAGAAGACAAAAACTTTTTACTCAAACCATTGGAACTCTATTAATCTGTATTTGGTTATTGAGTTTGAACTCTAAGACTATTGGTTCAGAGCTACTCATTCCATTCTTTAAAGATCTTATCATTCCTTTAAATGCTATAGGGTTTTTACTTATAGGCTGGTTTGCTATTGTCGGCGGCTCCAATTCTGTGAACCTTACTGATGGTCTTGATGGGCTTGCAATTATGCCTGTGATACTGATTAGTGGTGCACTGGCAGTCTTCGCCTACATTGGTGGTAACTATAATTTTTCAGCCTATCTTAATATGCCATTTATGCCTGGGACTGGAGAAGTATTTGTTCTGTGTGCAGCACTTATTGGTGCTGGCTTTGGCTTTCTCTGGTTTAACACTTATCCAGCAGAAATTTTCATGGGGGACACAGGATCTCTGTCACTAGGCGCTATCCTTGCTGTCATTGCAATCATTGTCCATCAGGAAATTCTATTGATACTGATGGGTGGTATATTTGTTGCTGAAACGCTCTCAGTTATCATACAAATTGGCTACTTTAAGAGAACGCAAGAAAGATTTTTTTTGATGGCTCCCATACATCATCACTTTGAAAAAAAGGGCCTTAAAGAGCCTAAGATTATTGTGCGCTTTTGGATTGTTACATTGATCCTTGTTTTAATCAGCTTAGCAAGTATCAAGATTAGATAACTCATTAACTATTGAACTGTAAAATATATCCCTATGAGCATTAAATCAGACAACTGGATCCGACGAATGTCCCTTGAAGAGGATATGATTAAGCCATTTGAGCCCAAACAAATCCGTCGAGCGAATGATCAAAAGATCATCTCATATGGTACCTCCAGCTATGGGTATGATGTGAGATGCTCAACAGAATTTAAAATATTTACCAACATCAATCACAACATTGTTGACCCAAAAAATTTCAATGAGCAAAGCTTCGTTGAGGTCAACTCTGATGAATGCATTATCCCTCCCAACTCATTTGCTCTAGCAAGTACTGTTGAGTATTTCAAGATCCCTCGCTCAACCCTGGTCATTTGTCTCGGAAAATCAACCTATGCAAGATGCGGGATCATTGTTAATGTCACTCCACTTGAGCCTGAATGGGAAGGCCATGTAACACTTGAATTTTCAAATACAACTCCCCTACCAGCAAAAATATATGCCAATGAGGGTGTTGCTCAGATGCTCTTTTTTGAATCAGATGAAATGTGTGAGACCTCCTACAAGGATAGAAATGGCAAATACCAGGGTCAAACCGGTGTTACCCTTCCTAAAGCTTAAAGATAATGTCTGAAGTCTCTAAACGTCGCACCTTTGCGATTATTTCTCATCCAGATGCTGGCAAGACGACTGTCACTGAAAAACTCTTGCTGTATGGTGGTGCAATTAAAACGGCTGGAAGCGTTAAAGCAAGAAAAGCAAATACGCATGCTACGAGTGACTGGATGGAAATGGAAAAAGAAAGAGGAATATCTGTTACCTCCTCTGTCATGCAGTTTCCATATGATAATCACGTCATTAATCTTCTAGACACTCCTGGACACGAAGATTTTTCTGAGGATACCTACAGAACACTAACAGCAGTCGACTCTGCATTAATGGTAATTGATGTTGCAAAGGGTGTTGAGCAAAGAACTATTAAATTAATGGAGGTTTGCAGACTCAGGGATACGCCAATATTAACCTTTATCAACAAGCTAGATCGCGAAGGAAAGGAGCCCATTGAGTTACTAGATGAGGTGGAGTCAGTCTTAAATATTGAGTGTTCACCAATCACTTGGCCAATTGGAATGGGCAAAGGCTTTAAGGGTGTTTATCACTTGCTAGAAGACAAAGTTTATCTGTTTGAAAGTGGTAAGAATGCAAGTATCGGTGAAAATACTTTAATTGATGGAATTGATAATGCCAAGCTCGATGAATTTTTAGGTAAAGAGCTGGCACAAGAGGCCCGTGAAGAAATTGAACTCATTACAGGAACTACCAACCCCTTCGATATTAATGACTTTCTAGAAGGAAAACAAACGCCCGTTTTTTTTGGATCAGCAATCAATAATTTTGGTATTGAAAATCTTTTAGATGGTTTTATTCAATATGCACCAACCCCCCAAGAAAGAGAGAGTGATATTCGAAACGTACTCCCTGAAGAAAAAAAACTTACGGGTTTTGTATTTAAAATTCAAGCCAACATGGATCCCAAGCATCATGATCGTCTTGCCTTTATGAGGATTGTGAGTGGAGAGTATCAAAAAGGGATGAAGGTTCTTCAAGTTTCAAGCGGCAAACAAATTAAAATTGCCAACGCTGTAACATTTATGTCCCGAGAGAGAAGCTCGACAGATTTAGCCTATGCTGGTGATGTTATTGGCATCCATAATCACGGAGGAATTGGAATTGGAGATACCTTTACTCAAGGTGAGAAAATTAATTTCCAAGGGATACCTAACTTTGCACCTGAGCTCTTTAGAAGAGCTCAACTAAAAGACCCTCTCAAAGCAAAAGCCCTTCAAAAAGGCCTTGATCAGCTCTCGGAAGAAGGAGCTACTCAGGTCTTTAGACCTGTTTCAAATAGCTCTCAAATTTTAGGAGCTGTAGGAATACTTCAGTTTGATGTTGTTGCTCATAGGCTTAAATATGAGTATGGGGTTGACTGTCAATTTGAAACAATTAATGTAGCAACAGCAAGGTGGGTCACAGGCTCTGAAAAGGACATAGAGCAACTTAAAATAAAAGCTGGAAATAATATAGCCATTGATAGCGCAGGCATGCTGACATACCTTGCACCAAGTATGGTCAATCTTCAACTCACTATTGAACGTCACCCACAATTAACTTTCAGCTCAACAAGAGAACACTAATCAATAACTGCCTCCAGGGGCTGAACAACTTCGGCAATATCTTTCTTGTTTAAATAACCAACATCAGCTCCACTAGAATCTTGAACTACACAACAATCTGCATTTTGTCTAAGCATTTCACATAAAACAGAATCAACCGAATCCATTTCATTCACTTTAATGTTAGAAGAGCCCTTTGCTGGTTTTTCACTTGTCATTACTGACTTTGCATGAAGTACATGGGAACGGTTAACTTTTTTAACAAAATCCCTAACATAGTCATCCGCTGGTGTCATTAAAATATCTTGTGAGGTACCATGCTGAACTAGCTCTCCACCATTAAGGATAGCAATTCGATCTCCTATTTTGAGCGCCTCATCAAGATCATGAGTAATAAAAATAATGGTCTTATGGAGCTCTTGTTGGAGTTCTAAAAGTAAATCTTGCATATCACTTCTAATGAGTGGATCAAGTGCACTGAATGCTTCATCCATCATTAATATTTCGGTATCACAAGTTAAAGCTCTAGCCAAACCAACACGCTGCTGCATTCCACCTGACAATTGGGATGGGTAACGGTCCTCATAACCAGATAATCCTACTCGATCAATCCATTTTTTTGCTCTTGTAATAGCGTCATCCCCTTTTACACCCTGCAAGTGAACGCCCAGACATACATTATCCATAATGGTTTTATGCGGAAGGAGTGCAAAACTTTGGAATACCATCGCAGTTTTTTGTTGCCTGAATTGCCTTAATTTCTCCATCGGCATCTGAATAACATCTTCACCACCAATCATAATGGATCCAGCTGTAGGCTCAATAAGTCTATTAATATGCCTGATTAATGTTGACTTGCCAGAACCAGAGAGCCCCATAATAACTTCAATATTCTTGTTAGCTAACTCAAGATTAATATTACTTAACCCCAAAACATGCTTATGCTCTCTCAGAAGATCGTCTTTTCCCATTCCATTATCAACATGTTTCAGAACAGAATCCGCCTTAGGTCCAAAAATTTTAGTTAAGTTAGAAATTTTAACTTTAATATCATGCGTCATAGTACGTCTCCTGAGCGGTGTTTCTGTATTCTAGTTCCAAATGCCTGAGAAACCCTATCAAATATTACAGCCAAGGCAACAATTGCCAAACCGTTAAGTAACCCCATTGATAAGAATTGGTTTTGAACAGCCTGAAGTACAGGCAATCCAAGGCCGGCAACACCAATCATGGAGGCGATAACAACCATTGCAAGGGCCATCATAATTGTCTGGTTAATCCCAGCAAATATATTAGGAAGTGCAAGTGGCATTTGCACCATAAATAATCGTTGCCTGTATGTAGCTCCGAATGCATCAGCAGCCTCCATTGCCTCTTTATCAACTAATCGGATGCCTAAATTTGTCAACCTAACAATTGGTGGCATTGCGTATATACAGACCGCAATAAGTCCTGGAACCTTTCCAATTCCAAGCATCATTACAACTGGAATTAGATACACGAAAGATGGTATAGTCTGCATTACATCTAAAACTGGAGTGATCCATGATTGCGCCCTGTCTGATCGAGACATCCAAATGCCAAGAGGAATGCCAAGGGCTAAACATAATATGGTTGCTGCAGAAATCATTGTAACCGTAGAGACCATTGGCTCCCACATATCAAGAAAACCAATAGCAAAAAAGGCAGCCATTACCCCTATTGAAACTTTTATACTTCTTGATCCTAGCCATGCAAGCACACCAGCAACTAATAGGAAAATTGGCCAAGGGGTTGAAAGAAGTAACTTTTCAATGACAATCAAAAATGTTAAGAGTGGGTCAAAGAATGACTCAATATTATTTCCAAACTCTCTTGTGAAGTCTTTAAATGCTGCATCAACACAGTTTCTAGAACTCATCATCACGTCACCAGGTATTGATATGACATTATTCACAAATATGCTGAAATCGGAGGTATTTACAGAATCAACAACTCGTGTATTGAGTGATGCAAAATATTGAACTTGAGAGGCAGGATCAACAGATCTCACTGCACTCATATTACTTTCAATATTGTTTGATAAACCTGAAATATTAGCCGCTAAAGCCTCTGGATCAGTAGACCTTATTGAGATGTATTGTCTGTCAAGTCGCTCTACTGTTTTATCAAAACTAGATACTGCCCTAACCTTAATATCTCCATAATTGCCTGCATCATATCGTCCAGCAAGCTCAATCACCTTTGCACTGAGCTCATTAGCTTTATTGGTAAGAGGAATAAGTACGTTTTCAATGGTTGCTACATCGGTTCTTATTGCTGCTTCTTTAACGGCTCTTACTAAGGCCTCAGAATCATTAACCAAGGGCATCAAATCAGAGACAATTTCATGGCTATCAGCCATTTCTTCAACTCTAGCATGTGTAGCGATGCTCACAGTATCAAGGTTGTAGACCATATCACGAGCACCCGGATAATTCTTATAGATAGACGCAGATGCGTTGACTTGCTCTCTGATCTCAGAAAGTCGCTCCAAGTGTGACTGAACTGAAGAATTTGAGCTGAGATAGTCAATATTTACTCTCAAAGAATTGATACCGTCATTAAGCAGAGAAATCTGAGAGCCCATCTCGCTCATAAAGGCATCGCTATACTGCTCTGCTTTATCTGAATAATTACTTGTAAGTTTCTGAATATTTTCAGTTAAAGTTAAGGATTCAGAACTATTACTGACATATCTAGCATTTTCTTCAATCTCCAGAAAGAGAGATTCTATTTGTGGGAATAGAGCAACTATGCCATCTGGGGATGAAGTCAAATCAATCTGATTGTTTAATTCTGCTATTGAGCTCTCATAACTATTAAGAAGTGAACTTTCATTAGAGCTATATAAGCCAGAAAGCTCCTGTGTTTTTGACTCAAGAGTCTTTGACAGGATTTGAACCTTCTCTAGTAGCTCAGCTGAACTATTAACTTCAGTCAATGGATTTGACTCATTAGAGAGCTCTTTTAATGTTTTGGCTTTAACTTCAGCTCTCTCAGCAAGCTTAGAAAAGCTATCCGTTACCTTTACTAACTCAGAATAATCAGTTGCACTTTGAGCTTGAGCATTCAGGTCATCTGCCCTCTTAGTCATCGCCTGTATAAAATTCAAATCTTTATTGAGTATCCTAAGGTCTGCAATTTCAGATGCAGGGGGTATACACTCAATGATGCTTTGTTGAGGAAGTGGCCTAACTGCTGCCATAATGAGCTCCTTTAGTTTTTAATATTTATTCTAACACTTTCAATTTAAAAATTATCAGCAGTTAATCTAATAACTTTTAAATTAATTTAAATAATAAAAAAATTGCCCGTATTTATCTAAACTACGGGCAATTTTTTATTTTAAATAGTAAGTATTAACTTACTAATTTTTATTTACAGTGAAGCTTCTACAGCAGCAGCAACATCTGCGCTAACCCATGGCTTCCAAACATCTCCATGAGAAGACAAGAATTCAACAGAAGCGTCCGCTCCAGTTCCACCTGTATCTTCCATCCAAACTAACATTTCGTTCATGACAGTACCAGGCCATGTGCGAGCTGAAAAGTAATCCATAGCTCCTTTAGGTCCGTTATAGTACATGTTGTCACTAAGAAGAGTGTTAACACGTGAGTTAATCCATGCTGATGGCTCAGGGTCTGAACAGTTATCGCCACCTAGTGCAATACATCCAACCCAGTTATCATCACCAGCATAAGGCACACCAAAGTCAACAGCTCTTAAGTCATACTTTCCAACTAAAGAAGTTGGGTTCCAGTAGTAACCAAACCAGTTCTCACCTTGCTCTGATGCTTTAGCAATAGATCCATCAAGACCAGCAGCTGATCCAGGATCAATTAGGTTCCAGCCCAAAGCTTCCATATCAAATGCTTTGTAGAGACTTTGATTTGACAATTGACAACCCCAACCAGCAGGGCAGCCATGGAAGGCGCCTCTTGAAGGATCTTCTTTGTCTGGGAATAAGTCAGGACGTGCAAGAATTGCTTGTGCAGTTGTTAATTCTGGATGCGCATCAAGCGTGTGAGGAAGAACCCACCAGCCTTCTCCAAGTCCACTCATTGGTGCAATATTACCAATATGTAAACGTCCAGCACCAACAGCACTATCAACTAGATCTGCCATCGCATTTGCCCAAATCTCTGGTGCAACGTCAGGTTGTCCAGTTTCATTCATTGAAGTGAATGTAGGCATAGTTGAACCAGCAACTAACTCAACTTCACAGCCCATTGCTTCCAACATTGCTTTATCAACATTTGCCATCAATGAAGCTGAGGCCCAGTTCATATCTGCAATAGTAACTTTTCCACATTTAGCAGCATTTGCCGAAGTGCTGAGCAATAAAGCTGCAGCTACCGCACCAAAAACTTTAGTGGTGAATTTAATATTCATATATCTTTCTCCTAAAGGATTATTTTAATATTAGAGTGAACAATTTCATACTCTGAAACGATTATAGCAACTGAAAAAAAATATTTTGGTTTTTTTTAAAAAAAAATAAAAAATATTTTTGAATAATTTATGACTAACTTACAAGGACTTAAAAGAATTCAACATCTATTTCAAACGAACAATAGTTTAAATTGAACTCATAAATTAATATCTAGATATTAAACTACTCTTCTGAAGTGACTTCAATCTCGTCAGCACCTTCTTCGTCATCGTCAGTTTCTGCTATTTTAGCGACTGAAACGAGCGCCTCATCATCAGCAATATTAATAAGAGTCACACCTTGAGTATTTCGTCCAATAATAGAGACGTCAGCTGCGCGAGCCCTTACTAAAGTACCTTTATCTGATATTAGCATCATCTCATCTTCATCAGTTACCTGAATTGCACCGACAACCTGTCCATTCCTATCTGAAGTTTTAATTGAAATGACTCCTGACCCACCTCTCGCCTGGGCTCGATATTCATCAAGTTGCGTTCTCTTGCCATAGCCCTTTTCAGTTGCAGTTAGAATTGGATCATCAGACTCAGCTACAATCAGTGAAACTACTTTATCTTTGTCAGCCAGCCTTATACCCCTAACACCAATAGCAGTCCTTCCTACAGAGCGGACATCAGACTCTTTAAAGCGAATTGATTTACCTGCAGAAGAGAATAATAGAATATCATGCTCTCCCGCGGTAATTTCAACACCAACCAATTTATCGTCATCTCTTAATTCAATTGCAATGATTCCACCTTTTCTAGGTCTTGAAAAGTTTTGAAGAGACGTTTTTTTACAGGTTCCTGAACTCGTAACCATAAACACAAACTGATCATCAGTAAACTCTTTAACTGGCAATATTGCATTGATTGACTCATCCTTGTCTAATGGCAAGAGATTGATGATTGGCTTTCCTCTTGATATTCTAGAAGCCATAGGTAACTCGTAAACTTTGAGCCAATGAACCTTACCAGTTGACGAGAAACATAGGACAGTATCATGAGAATTAGCAACAAACAATTGATCGACAAAATCTTCATCCTTCATCTTGGTGGCTGCCTTACCCTTTCCGCCTCTTCTTTGTGCATGGTAATCACTGAGTGACTGCGCTTTTACATAACCACCATGAGACAGAGTTACCACCCTATCCTCTTGAGCAATAAGATCCTCAAGTGTTAGGTCAATCTTATTCTCTATGATCTCGGTCATTCTAGCGTTACCATAATTATCACGAATTTCAATAATTTCATCACGGATGACCTGCATCAAGAGGTCTGGCGTTTGAAGAATATCTAATAAGTTTTTGATTTGCTCTAATAGCTCATTAAATTCATTAAAAATTTTGTCTTTTTCAAGGCCCGTTAATCTGTGAAGTTTTAAATCAAGAATGGCTTGAGCTTGCTTCTCTGATAGCTGGTAGTCACCATTTTTTTGAAGACCTAGTGCAGAATCAAGATCTTGAGGCTTAAACTGTGCCATGTCTCTATCACCAATAAGCTCTTGAATGACAGACCCTTGCCAAGTTCTTGCAACCAAACCTTCTTTTGCCTCACCTGGGTTTGGCGCAGCTTTTATCAGTTCAATAATTTCATCAATATTAAAAAGTGCAACCGACAAACCTTCTAATAGATGTGCTCTATCTTTTGCTTTGTTGAGTTCAAAAATTGAGCGCCTTGTAACCACCTCTCTTCTATGGGCTATAAAAGCATTAAGAATCGATTTGAGGTTCATTAGTTTTGGCATGCCATGATCGATTGCGACCATGTTGATTCCAAAAACAGTTTGCATTTCTGTGAGCTTATAAAGGTTATTGAGCATTATCTCTGGAACTTCACCCCGACGAAGTTCTATGACCATTCTCATTCCATCCTTATCAGATTCATCCCTAAGTCCAGTAATTCCATCTATCTTCTTATCTTTAACGAGTTCTGCGATTTTGCCAATAAGCCTTGCTTTATTGACCTGATAAGGAAGCTCAGTAACGACAATACTTAATTTGTCCTCACCCTCAACATGTGACCTTGAACGTAAGTAAATCTTTCCTTTACCAGTCTCATAGGCTTCACGTATGCCACTTGCACCATTAATGATGCCAGCAGTCGGAAAATCAGGACCCGGAAGAACCTCTAGCAGTTCATCTACAGTAATCTCTTCATTATCAATAACTCTGAGGCATGCTTCTGTGATCTCTGTTAGGTTATGAGTAGGAATATTGGTGGCCATACCAACCGCAATACCTGAGGAGCCATTAATTAATAGATTTGGAACGCGAGTTGGCAGGACTCCAGGTTCACTTTCAGAGCCATCATAATTATCTATAAAATCTACAGTCTCTTTATCTAAGTCACGAAGAAGCTCGTGTGAGAGCTTAGTCATTCTTATCTCAGTATATCTCATTGCAGCAGCACGATCACCATCTACTGAGCCAAAGTTACCCTGTCCATCAACTAGTATATTTCTCATTGCGAATGGCTGAGCCATCCTTACAATCGTATCATATACCGCAGTGTCTCCATGAGGGTGGTATTTACCAATGACATCACCAACGATTCGAGCGGATTTTTTATAAGATTTATTGTAATCATTACCAAGAACATCCATAGCGTACAAAACACGCCTATGAACTGGTTTCAAACCATCTCTAACATCGGGGAGAGCTCTTCCAACAATCACACTCATTGCGTACTCTAGATAAGAGTCACGCATTTCATCTTCTATAGATATAATCGGGAATTTTTGCTCAAGAATTTCTTTAGAATCAATATCGTCAGACATAGAATAAACCTATATAAATAAGTAGATTTAATTGTACCCTAGATGACGCAAAAACACACCAATAAATTGGCTATTTTTAGTAGAAAAAAATGATTAAAAAAAGGCTAAGAGTTGCGCTTATTTACGGATTTTGCAAGATCTCTTAAAAGGTTTTCAGTATCTGCCCAGCCAATACAGCTATCAGTAATACTAACGCCATATTCTAGAGACGAAAGGGGTCCAACTTTTTGATTTCCCTCATTAATGTGGGATTCAATCATAACTCCAAAGACAGATTCAGAGCCATTCTCAATTTGAGAAGCGATATTTGCACCCACCTTTAATTGGTTTTTAAACTGCTTTTCAGAGTTCGCATGAGAGAAGTCAACCATCACCTTAGAAACTAGTCCTTTACTTTTAAGTTTTTCACAGGTGCTTTCAACATGTTCTTCTGAATAATTTGGCCCATCTTTGCCGCCTCTTAAGATAATATGGGCAGTATCATTACCAAGCGATGTAAAGTGGCTTATACCACCATCCTTATTGACTGATAAAAGATGGTGAGGACTGTTGGCCGACTGAATGGCATCAATCGCAATATTAAGAGAGCCTCCAGTGCCATTTTTAAAGCCTACGGGGCATGATAATGCTGAGGCAAGCTCTCTATGGGACTGACTTTCAGTAGTTCTTGCGCCAATTGCACCCCAAGAAATCAAATCTGAAAGGTACTGAGGCGTTAATACATCCAAATACTCTACGCCAACTGGCATATTAATTTCACCTAGGTCTACAAGAAGTTTTCTGGCAGTTTCAAGGCCCTTGTCAATATCAAAACTTTCATCAAGATAAGGGTCATTAATCAAACCTTTCCAGCCAACTGTTGTTCTAGGTTTTTCAAAATAAACACGCATTACAATAAATAAATCCTCAGACAACTCATCTTTTAACTTTGAAAGATTTTGAGCATATTCAATTGCAGCCTTGGTATCATGAATTGAACACGGCCCAACAAGAACCATAAGGCGATTATCGTTTCCATAAAGAACATTTTTAATGGTGTTTCTTGCACTTACAACAACTGATGCTGCCTTCTCAGACAGAGGAAGCTTCTCAATAAGTGTATTGGGAGACACCATAGGTGCACTTGAAATAATCCTTACATTATCTGTATTATGAAGCATCACTTATTTTTGGTTTTTTATTAATGCGTAAGCTGAATGATTATGGATGGATTCAAAATTTTCAGACTCTAGACAATAATAGTTAACTTTCTTATTAGCATTTAATTCTACAGCAATATCTCTTACTATGTCTTCAACAAAAGCTGGATTTTCATATGCTCTTTCAGTAACAACTTTCTCATCATCGCGTTTTAAAATAGCGTAGAGTTCACTAGAAGCTTTCTGCTCCGCTAGATCAATCATATCCTCTAAATAAATAGTCTCTCCCATAGAGGCTTTTGCTTCAATTGTAATATGAGACCTTTGGTTGTGAGCTCCATATTTGGAAATACTCTTTGAACAAGGACACAAGCTGGTAACTGGAACAACAACTTTAATTGTAAGGTCTGGCTTGCCGTCAATAACACTCCCAGTTATTGTTGCCTGATAATCCAATAAACTTTGGACTCCAGAAGAGGGTGCTCTTTTGTTTCGAAAAAAAGGAAAATCAACAATGACTCGAGCATCGTTAGATTCAAGTTTATCTGCAACCTTTTGAACAAGATTCATAAAGCTCTCAATACCGAAACTACACTCTCCATCATTTAAAATTTCAATAAAACGTGACATATGTGTTCCCTTAACATTAGCAGGAAGCTCAACAGTCATCGTAAAATTTGCAACAGAAGGATGAGATTCATTATCTCGATTTACAAAATTAATTGGATGCAAGATGTCCTTAATTCCAACTTGATTGATAACGATGTTACGAATATCTTTTGTATTTTGTGTATCAGGTAGTAGTGTATTTTTCATAATTTATTATTCCGAGTAAGTAACTGCTGACCTGGGAGTTTCCCAAATCACCACATCTTTAACTTTAACATTCTCATTATTAACCAAAAGCCCAACTTCATCAAAAAAATACTTTGCAATATTTTCTGCTGTTGGATTGAGAACATCAAATGGCTCTATTTCATTCAAATATTGGTGATCTACCCTTTTTATCACCAATTTCGTTTGCTTCTTAATTTCACGAAAATCAATTGCGATACCATTATCATCTAAGACTTGAGAGCATACAGACACTTCAACTTGCCAATTATGGCCGTGAAGTCTAGAACAATCACCAGGATAATTTCTCAGCGAATGTGCAGATGCAAAGTCAGTAACAATTTTTAGTACGAACATTTTCGGAAAAATTGATAAAAAAAGCGGAATTATACCTACTTAAATCTTACTATACCACCCACAATTATTGTGAGAATTGATCAAATATAAGAAGAAAATGAAGATGTTTTGGCTGAACTTAGTCTATTACGTCAATTCCAAGTGCTTTCCCATGCACTCCAGGAATCGTGAGGCCCTTCCTTGCTCGGTGACTCGTAAAATTAACCAAGTCCTCAAAAGAGTAATGTTTATGTTTCTTTCCGTTTCCATACTCTACTCGTAGCTTTTGATTATCTTTGATTGTGCAAATTCCTATCAGAAATTCTTCTCGAGTAACAAAGTCATCTGTTTTAATCTGAATAAGCTTATTACCCTTTCCCTTAGAGAGCTGAGGGAGCTCTGAAACTGGAAAAATTAATAATCTTGCTCTATTAGTGATCACTGCTACATAATCAGACTCAAGATTTTGGACTTTTGTAACTCTCATTGTTTTAGCCTCTTTAGAGAGTGTTATTGCATGTTTTCCAGATTTGGTCTTAGATTGTAAATCTCCAAGAGTTGATATAAAGCCATATCCCGCATCCGATGAAAGAATAACTAACTGCTCATCATCCCCCATGACAACATCAATAAATTCAGCTCCTATTGGAGGTGTCAACCTTCCCGTTAAAGGCTCCCCTTGACCTCTTGCGCTCGGAAGAGAGTTGGCCAATATAGTATATGACCTGCCTGAAGAGTCAATAAAGAAGGCCATTTTATTACTTCTGCCTTTGGCATCTTTTAAGAACGCGTCACCAGACTTATAGTTTAGTGCTGAAGAATCGATTTCATGGCCTTTAGCAGCCTTGACCCAACCCTTTTCACTCAGAACAACGGTCACATTTTCAGCTGGCATCATATCTTGGTCACTAAATGCCTGGGCAGATATTACATCGGATACAATTTGACAACGCCTCTTGTCACCAAACTCTTCAAGGATGACGCGTAACTCTTTTTTGATGTATGTTTTTAATCTTGTTTCACTTGAGAGGAGAAGTTCAATTGATTTACGCTCTTTCTCTAACTCATCTGCCTCACTCTTTATTTTTACCTCTTCAAGTTTAGCTAAATGACGTAACTTTAACTCTAGGATTGCCTCTGCCTGAATTTCACTAATTTTGAATTGTTTAATTAAAACAGGCTTTGGTTTTTCTTCACTCCTAATAATAGCTATTACCTCATCAATATTAAGATACGCAACTAACAATCCTTCTAGAATATGGAGCCGATCTAAAATTTTGTTTAGCCTAGAATTAAGCCTATTAACAACGACCTGCATCCTGAATTGAAGCCATTCCTTAAGTAATGGAATCAGAGGTTTAACTTGTGGTTTTCCGTCTAATCCAATGACGTTCATGTTAACCCGGTAATTTTTTTCTAGGTCTGTTGTGGCAAAAAGATGAAGCATTAATTGGTCACAATCAACCCTATTCGACCTAGGAACAATAACTATTCGTGTTGGATTTTCATGATCTGACTCATCTCTTAGATCATCTACTAGAGGGAGCTTTTTATTTCTCATCTGAGTAGCTATTTGTGTAATCACTTTTGCACCTGAGGTTTGATATGGCAAGGCTTCAATTACTATCTCACCATCCTCTTTGATATAGCTCGCTCTCATTTTGACCGAACCATGACCCGTTTCATACATTTGATATAGCTCTTCTTTCGAGCTTACTATAAATGCATTTGTTGGATAGTCTGGTGCTGGAAGAATTTTTAATAAGTCATCTAAATCAGTTGAAGGCTTTTCTAGAAGCTGAATGCAAGCACTTATAACCTCTATTAAGTTATGTGGAGGCATATCAGTAGCCATACCAACAGCAATTCCAGAAGTGCCATTCAGCAATAAATTTGGAACTTGTGCAGGCAGTTGTTGAGGCTCTTTAATAGTTCCATCAAAATTATCAGTCCAACTCACAGTTCCTTGATTTATCTCACTGAGAAGTAAATCTGCATACGGGGATAATTTTGATTCAGTGTAGCGCATTGCTGCAAAAGATTTAGGATCATCTGGAGCACCCCAGTTACCTTGCCCATCAATAAATGGATAACGATAAGAAAATGGTTGCGCCATGAGGACCATTGCCTCGTAACAAGCACTGTCACCATGAGGGTGGAATTTACCTAAAACATCACCAACTGTTCTAGCAGATTTTTTAAACTTAGCAGTTGACTTAAGACCGAGCTCGCTCATCGCATAGATGATTCTTCTTTGAACTGGTTTTAGTCCATCACCAACAAATGGAAGTGCACGATCAAGAATGACATACATTGAGTAATCAAGGTAAGCGCGCTCACTGTATTCCCCAACGCTTTGTTGCTCAATGCCGTTTTGGCTCATTGTTTTCCTAAAAAAATAAAATCTGAATTCAAAAAAATATTTGAATGAAGGATATTTTAATTCAACTCAACATGCAGGAATCATTAATTAATGACTTCTATGATCAAATTACCCAGGAGGCCAAGTCATTTGTCGGCCAGCCAAACAATGCAGATGGATATGCGAGACCGTCTGACCTCCATCACTATTACAATTCATCACTAATCTGTAGCCATTTTCTGAGAATTTATGCTCTTTAGCAATATTGGCTGCTGTGATACTAAGCCTTCCCATTAAAGCCTCATCAGTTGCGTCATTAGCATTAGAGATGTGCTCTTTGGGTATCACTAAAAAATGCTCAGGCGCTTGCGCATTGACGTCTTTAAAGGCTAGTACCCTCTCATCCTCATAGAGAATTTCAGCAGGAATATTCCCTTTAATAATTAAACAAAAAATACAATCTTCCATAATCTGATTTTATATCTTTCAAATATTGATATAAACAAATTCTAGCAGAACTTATAATTATTAAAAAAATTAACTAAGGAATAACAATATGCTTTCAACCGATAGTACAGATATCCTCTTTTCAAAAGCACGAAGCCATAAGGCATGGCTTGATCAAGATATTAATGATAATCAAATTAAGCAGATATATAATTTATTAAAGTTTGCACCCACGTCTGGAAACTGCTGCCCTGCTCGCTTTACATTCGTGAAAAGTGAAGAATCAAAACAAAAAATGTTGCCCTCATTAGACCAAGGAAATATTGATAAGGTTATGAGCGCCCCTTGCGTTGTAATTATTAGTTACGATACAAAATTTTATGAATCACTCTCAATCCTATCTCCTCATAGTGATGCGAAAGCCTCCTTTGAAGGTAAAGAGAAGAAAATAAAAAATACTGCTGAGTTTAACTCTTCACTTCAGGGAGCATATTTTATTATGGCAACCAGATCAGTTGGATTAGATTGCTGCCCAATGCTTGGATTTAGCAAAGAGAGACTAAATCAAGACTTCTTTCCAGATGGGAACAATAAGGCCGTCTTTATCTGTGGAATTGGTTATGGGGATTACTCAAAACTCTACAATAGAGCTCCAAGGCTTGAATTTAATCAAGCTTGCAGCGTTATATAATAAGGATTACCAATACTTTGGATAACTTCGAACTTCAGAAATATTATTATAAAAGAGTGCTACTAATACAATCAGCACAGAACCAATCAGCGTTGGCATCCACAAGTAATCCCAGTTTGCGCCAAGCAAAAATACAATAAACGGGTTAGAGCCAGCAGGTGGATGAGAGATTCTTAAGATCTGCATAAGAGCTATAGCAACAGCCAGGGCAATCGCCATACTCCACCAGTCTGAACTGACCAGTTGAAAGAAAATAAGACCTACAAGTGTTGTTACAAAATGACCAAGTATAACATTTCTTGGCTGAGCAAACGGAGACTCAGGAAGAACAAATAGTACAAAGATAGACGCACCAAATGAACCCATAATTATGGGATAGCTGGTTGAGTATGCTAAAAAACCAATAACACATGCAGCTAAAAAAGCGCCGAAAGTAATAAAGCTAATTTCTTTAAGGGGTGGTCGAGGTGGAATTGGCGCAGGAGAGCCTTTAAGTTTAGTAAGGTAAGACACAGTTATTCATTCAAAGTAATAATGTTCTAAGTATAAACTAAATTATTTTTTTGACGTGTCTCAAGAAGACTCAATCAACTTATTTGTAAAGTATTTTTGCAAAATCAGTCCAGCACAAATAAGAATCAGCCCAAAGAAAGTAGATGCCAATATTTTCTCACCAAGAACTATGTAAAGAACGACAAGAGACAAGAATGGAGTAATAAAGACTAGACTAGCAACTCTAGAAACAGTCGTCGAAATTTTTAAAGCTGACTGCCATAAAACAACACTAATACCCATTTCAAATAAGCCTATATATACAGACCCCATGATCCCCTCAATTGATGGAATGGCAAGAGAATTTGTAAAATACACAACCAACAAAATAAAAGGTGTACTAAATAAAAATATTAGAAAAATACTTACCAAAGGATCATTCTTATTTTTAGTATTAAAAAGCCAAAATAGTGACCATATCACAGTACTTAACAGCATGTAAAAAACCCCTTCAGGACTGTTAAAACTGAGTGAAAAAAACTCCCCACCTGTTGCAATAGCAATGACGCCAATATAACAAAGTATGATTGATAAAAAGGACTTAATATCGATAGTCTGCTTGAGTATAGGTATTGAAAGAATAACCATCATGACTGGCCAGCTAAAATTAATTACCATAGCCTCTTGTGCGGGTAAAGCATCATAACCCTTAAACAAAATGATGTAATAAAGGCAAGGGTTCAATAGTCCAAGGAAAGCACACCTTATTAAGTCACTACTTGAAAAGGCTTTTATTAATTTAATCTTCCCTTGATAAATCACAATAATAAACAAAACTAATATTGAGAATAATGTCGAATACATGACTAATTGAATTGGCTCCAGGTGCTCTAAGGAAAGCTTAAATGCACTAGCAACTGTTGACCAGAAAAAAATAGCAATTCCGGCAAAAAGATACGCTTTATTTTGACTCTTGAAACTTGAAAACATTCTTGTTATTTAAATCACTTGATAGAGGCAGAGTTGACATGTTATACCTTCTTTGACATTATATTCTGTAGTCTTATGAACGACTTGATGCCACAAGTTAGAATTTTCAAGGTTATCAATTATTTCTTTATAAGGTGACACCTCCCATTCTTGTTTTCTAACTGTAAAACAAATATACCCACCTTTTTTTGTTATTCTCACCATCTCTAGAAGGGCTTCAGGGCCTACATGACCACAAGTAAACGTTCCAGCACATACAATCGCATCAAATAAATTATCCTCGTAGTCAAGATTTTTGGTTAAATCTAGTAATCTTAATGATTGATATACTTGTTTTTGTATTGCCACATCCAGCATCTCCTGAGAAAAATCAACTCCCTCTAAATTTTTATAGTTGTTCTCACTTAATATCTCCCCAACAAGTCCTGTGCCGCAGCCAGCATCAAGAATCTTCGCTTTTTTATTTTTGATTTTTGAGAGTATAAGACTAGACGTAATTAAATGACCGACATAACCTGCTAACTCTAGAACGTCATGGTCATAATCTGACGCCCATTTTTTATAAATACCTTCTAACTCCTCTGAATCAGCAGCATGCAATGTTTGATAAATTGTTGAGATCATGCTCTTTGTATTTTTCATTACACTTTAAAATGATTAATAATGGATCATTTATTCTTAACTAAGGCATAACTATATATTATAAGTCCTGCCCAAACTCCAACAAAACCTATTAACTGGTTTGAATTGACAGCCTCGTTTTGTAAATAATAGCCTATAAGAAATTGAATTGTTGGTGTTATCAAAAACAAAATCCCTACTGTCGTCAAAGGTAATAACTTAGTTCCTGCAGTAAATAAAGCTAATGGCACAACTGTTACAGCGCCTGCTAAAAATAAAAGAATATCTGTCGAAACATCTACATTAAAAAAAGCAACATCGTAATTAGTATAAAACCACAATGAGAATATTAATAGAAAAGGAAGTAGTATCAATGTTTCAACATAAAGCCCAGGTACTGCTGATGAAGCCATCGCTTTTCTTGCAATTCCATAAGCAGAAAAAGTAAAACCTACTAAGAAACCTAGCCAAGGAAATGAGTCTCCACTAAACACATAATATAAAGCGCCAACTGTAGCTAAGAATACTGCTAATTGTTTTAATTTAGAAATCCTTTCTTGGAAGAAAATATAACCACCTATCATGTTAATAACGGGTGATAAAAAATAACCCATAGAGGCCTCAACAACTCGACCTAAGTTAACTGCATAAATATAACCACCCCAATTAATTGTTATCAGAATTGCAGTTATAAACAAAAAGACTAATTCCTTTTTAGAGGATATAGAATCCTTAAAATTATTATCCCATGAAGATTTAAAGTGAACCAAAAAAAATAAAACTGGAACTGCCCATAACATTCTATGAATGAGAACCTCAGAAGGATTAACATGGTTAAGTAATGCCCAGTATAGCGGAAAACAACCCCACATTAGGTAGCCAGAGAGAACAAGTAGAATGCCTTTATTCATAAAGCATAAAGCAAAAAGAAAAAGGACTTATTGTAGACTAAATAGTTTTGATATGCTTCTAATGCTTATAGTAATCTTTTTCAAAACTTGTATTGCTTAAGGTATCACTCTCACTCGTTTTATCATTTATTTCATTCAAGTTTTCATTGATACGAAATAGAATGACAAC
>Ga0208946_1000042_pt1 | contig 23682 bp, 31 predicted proteins | sample AOAMet2_C49A8_80_2_FD_188075 | JGI IMG/M metagenome (GOLD analysis project Ga0208946, IMG submission 188075) | Ammonia-oxidizing marine microbial communities from Monterey Bay, California, USA - C0912_C49A8_80 (SPAdes) | ecosystem: Environmental > Aquatic > Marine > Intertidal zone | place...
ATGTTTTCGGGATACGAAAACAAAAACAACCTTGAGGTCAGTCCTTTCTAGCTAGCCCAAGGGCTAACAGCTAGAAACTACTAAGGACCCAAAATTTTCTAAATACTTTTAGAAAACATTTTTTCAAGTTTTATCTTGATTATTCTGGTTGGAGTTTGCCTGAGAGCATTACCCAATCACCTTCCGCTTTTAGTAGTAGGCGATGTTATTTGAGCTGGCTCATGAGGGCGCAGCGAGAAGAATTTTATTCTGTCTCCCTTCTGTTTCATAAAATAAATTATTTTTTGTTTTATTTTTCGATTTCTGTGATTTCGAATAGACTATCACCTTAAGGTGTTTCCTAGAGATTTCTTGAACTTATGTTCTGATTTCAGAAAGTTGATAGATATGGAAGCGGATCTGGGGCCGGATGCCCCAGAAAATGTTATTAAGGATCTTATTGCCACGGTGGCTAATGACCTTAAGGATGACTTTTCCTTAGAGAACAGTGCGTCTATCTCGGCTACAGGTGTTAGCTTAGACGGCTGTAAGAGAAAGAAAATTGTGCGAGATGCGTTTTCATCAGCCACGCCCAGGTTAGTTTACCCTAAGGTTTTTCCTCTCTCAATACTGAAAGTTGAGGTTTTTTCTTTTCACTCAGAAAGTCAAAAAGTTGAGCTGCTGCTCCTTTTCAATATTTCAGAGCTGAGCCTTCTTGCTCCTTTTTCTGATGTTTCAGAAAAGTTTCGTTCTTAAATTCCTGATTTCTCGTGAAAAAATTTAAGGTTTTTCACTCTTTACACTGAAAGTTGAGTTTTCCTTTCACTCAGGAAGTTAAAGGTTGAGCTTCTGCTCCTTTTTTGGTATTTCAGAGCTGAGCTTTTTTGCTCCTTTTCCTGACGAATTCAGTGAAAAGTCTCGCTCTTGATTCCTGGAATTTTCGTGAAAAATTACTTTTTCAAAATTTACCTTAAGGTTATGTGCTTCCACAATCTGAAGATTGTTTCTCCTTTACTTGGAGATGCTTTAAGTTGAGCTTTTGCCCCTTTTCAGGTTAAAACCTAGTGGAGCAAAACTTTTCCTCAGGAATTCTTAGTAGAGCTTTGCTCCTAATGTCCAGATTTTTCGTGAAAAATTATCATGAATTTTCCTGTTTTTAATTATAGTGAAGCGGAAAATACGTGCCTTGAGTCGTTACTCATCAGCCAGAATCTGAGCGAAAATCCTGAAGGGTGGGAGAATATCAATTTTATCCCAGTGCCAAATTTTGACGAGTCTAATACCTTTGCCGATGATATGTTCTGGATTTCCAAATCCGAGAAACCGGCGGGCTATGGTCATATTTGTGCTGATCCTACCAACCTGAAGGTTATTCAAATTCTGGTAAGTTTGTTTTTTAGATTACAAACTTTTTTCTCAAACTTTGATTCTAGAAAGTTATGCGGCGCCAAATGATTCCTGTACGAATCCAGGTGGAAGCCCGCGAAAAATCCAGAAATACCCTGGTGAAATTTCACTTGGCATTTTTATGTCAAAAAGGTGTCCGAATGCCAAAAATCCTTAAGGTGGTTGCATGGATTTTGGCTTTGCGAAAAGATTTTGATGTACGAGCCATGGTGGCAGTTACTACTGAAGGTGAAAAAGGCTGGGTTTTTATTTTTGAATAAATCAAATTCTCGGCTCCTAAAACTAGAGTTTTAAATAAACCGTCCAAATTAAATTTGGGAGAATATTGGTATTTAACTTAAATCAAAATCTTAAAACATATAATTTTTTCATCTAAAATCTTAGTGTTAAATTGGTGGGTTTTTCCCTCAAAGTTGTAAAAACCCTTCAGGTGTGAATACTGTTGTTGGAGGTGCTCGTTGGGAACGAGGAGACACCATGACTGTCCTTAAGGATGAAAATGAATTCTTAGCGACGCGAATGCAACGTTTTAATAAATGGGTCTCAGGAATTTCCGAAAACAAGAAATTCAAACTGGCAGTCGATCTGGTTAACAATAATGATTTGGGTATTTTGTCTAAATTCACGTCAGAATTTAGCCATGAGAAAGACCAGAGCTGGCAGCAAAAACAGCGCATTGTGATTGTTTGCTGGAATTCGCTAGAATTGGTGAAGCTTGACAGCAGTCACCCGGAAAAAGATAACCCGATTTTCCTCCCCTACCAACGCCCGTTAGTTCCCACGAGAGAGAATGCGAAGAATGACATTTCGGGTTTGATTTTTGATGTCGACCCAAATTTGGAAATTGACCGATCTAAGTCACAACTGTTTGGTTTTGAGTGGGAAAAAGTACGTCACAAAATTTCGATTTTTCTCCAAAGAGGTTCGGATTTGGGCCGCCTGCTTTACTGTGTTAAGCATATTTTCAAAACCAACTACCCTAAGGATTGGATGGAGCAAATGCACTATCTGGTGGACCTTCAAAATTCACCATTAATTCAGAATGTAAGTTCTTTTCATTTTTGCTCAAAATCTCTAGAGGATTTGTAGTCCAGGAGCTTCTTCCGTTCAGTCGTATTCTTATGGTCACGGGTTCGAATCTTAACAACCCTAAGGTTTTTTCGGGAAAATAAAGGGACAAAAATATCTAGTTTCAATCCACTAAAAGAAGTGACAAACTGATTATACCCCTCGGCTGTGTTTCCTTTTTATTAAAATAGTAATAATTTAGGAAGTAGCTGCGGAGCCCTTCACCAAGATTATTGCTCAAAAATGTTCGCCGTCTGTTTACGCGGAGGCGCTATGGAGCCTGTGCCAGCGGAATGCAGAATTGGCGCAATCCCTCAAGGTGTTTGAAGTCCAACCGGTCGAAACTTCAAAAGAAGGTCAATTACGTACTTTTGTACAAATTGAATTGGTTGAGCGTATCATGAAGGATGACAAATTCCGACGGAAAGCCCTTAAGGGAGCGAAATTATGGTCGGATTTGGATTTGGCAAATAATCTTCCGGACCTACAGGATCCCGAATTTCCGGATATTGCGGATAACTTCTGGGCCAAATTTGCGAAAAAATTTGGCCCACCGCACAAGCGCTGGAAGGAAGTTTTACTTAAGTGGTGGATGCCGAACCAGAAATTCCAGTGGATACAAATGAGCATCCACACGGCGTTTCACCGAAGAATGTATCTGGAACTCTTTGACGCAATCAAAAAGGCGTTATTTATTCCTGCCCGAGCCATTAAAGATCACGCTTGGATATTATTGTCACCAATTATGTCGTCGTATTTGGCTAAAGGAGCTAAAGAAATTATGGCAACGGAAAAATTTACGCTTCAAGTTCGCGACTACCACCCTAAAGGTCGATGCGCAAAGTTATGGAAAATCCAGAAAATGTTTGTCCCGGATAAATTAATTATTTGCTGTGGTAGTCAATCTACCAGCATTTTCCAAATTCCCTTGGGTCAAAATTATTCATTATGGAAGTTTTTGCGCGAAAAACTGGATGAACTTAATATTGTTGAGTCTATCAAAAATGTGGAAGACGTTTTTTCCTTCCAATGGCGAAAAACCCCCAGACATGCGTTCAAAATTAGCCAGGATATTATCATTTTATCCTGGAATATTACTTGGCAGGAGGAAAAACTTTCAGCCAAAAGGGACCTGATTATTGAAAACTGGGATTTGTGGAAATCCAAAGATCATATTTTGAGAAACTTCTCAGAATATTTCTTCCTCAATTTTGACACACTGTGGCTACGCGATGAGTTTCACCTTAAGGAAGATGTACTTATGAAAGGTAAATTAGTAAAGAAAATTCTTTATAAACCGGTTTTGGTTATTCGTATATTTTTTGATCTGCTTTTTTCATACTCGATTTAATTTCTGCTCTTTTACCCCAAAGGGTCTAAAATTGTTTATGGTGCCTCGAGGTTAAAATTATGTTTTAGAACTCATCACCTTTGAACAAGCAGCGGATGGGCGGCTAGTCTCGAACCTTGAAAACAGCCACTGGATCTATTCCGAAAATTGCCTGACCAGCTTTTTGGAAAAACAAAGTCTAGGCGAAGACATGTATTCTGACCTTCAGGAAGTCCAGGAACGAAAATTGTGTATGCTTACACAATGTATGGATGAAGCAAAATTTATCATGGGAACAGCTTTATGTCCCCAACATTACAGTTTATTAACCGCAGTTACCCCGGTTACGGACAAAATGTCAGAAAGGTAAATTTCTAATTTCCTGATATCGGTCAAATAGGTTAAAATTTTTTCCCTTAGGGTACCGATTGTCGTTTGTGGACAGAAGTTCGAATTTGTCAAAACCCATAAGGAACCAGTAGGAATTTTGGAATGGAACCAATTTGGTTTCAGAATCGAATCCCGACGCCAACATTTAGATAATGACACTGATTTGATGCGCCTTTTCATTATCATCTGGGCTTTGGATAATAAGTTGGATGTTCCGAATGATGTGGTTAACCTTATGAACAGGAATCCACTACTCAAAAAGAAAGCGATCATGTTAAAAGCGTTTCGAAGACCTTCAGGGATATATCGAAATTGGGATGAAGTGTTTGATAATTTACGTATCAAATTACGATACACACGTGGAAATTTAGTCCGAAATATGATCCTTTTTGGGGTAGATTCAATTTTCACGATGAATCTTCGTCAAGGAGCGGTACCAATGTTGACAAATGAGGAATGTGTGAAAATTCCCACAAGGAAAAATCGACCCCTTAAGGTTGGAGATATCCCAAGAGAAAAATGGCAAGATGATTTACCGGTTCATTGGTTTTTACGTTCTGATTCGGTCGAATTGGAGTCTCCCATCTGCTCAATTACGGATGGTTTTCCGTTGAACTGGGCCAAAACTAAAACCGTAAGGGATGGTAAAATTCACTTTAACATCCAAGTTTTGATGGGTTACCGTGTTTTCCCGGGATTCAACCATGCTAAAGGGTGCCAGATTTTGCACAGCTGTCTGGACCAAGCTCCGAATAGAGCAGCCATTTGTCTGGGAGCGGCCAAAGTCTCCGGGGATAAATCAACGGAAGTCTCTTTGGAAGAAGTCCAAGATTCAGAAAACTTTGCTAACCTTAGGGGCGTTTTTGGAGAAACCAAACTATCGGAAATTATGGCCACGCTTCTGAACATCCTGAATATCCGACTTTATCGACCGGACAATCGGCTCAAAAAATTTGACCGTGAAATGGAAAACTTATCATTTTGCGACTGGCCGTCGATGATGATTCTTTGGCTCATAGAAAAGTTCCACCCTGAAGGAATTTCATTGTCAATAATTACCCAGGACCAATATTCCATGGCACATTTCTTAAACTCCACCAACAAGGGGAATTTTGATGTTCATGGAGACTTACTTAAATGGTCCTGGGATCAAATCTGCAACCCAAAAGATCTTTTTGAAAAATTGAAATTTGAAAAGTAAGTTCAATCTTTTAAAGAAAAATTTACTTATAAAAATTTCTAAAATAAGTTCATTGGAAAATTAGTTTTCCTTAGAGGTTAAATTAAGTCTAGGAACCATAAATAGTGTTTTGAATTACATATTTATAAGGACTCGACTTTTGTTTAAATTGAAATAATTTACTTTAAATACAATTTAGTATAAACTAAAATTCCTTCCTTAAGGATAAAAATTTTCACTTCTTACTATCTTATCCTAGGGGACGAGTGCGGGGTTTGATCCCCAGACACGATCTTCCGGACCTCAAGGCCACCCTTATGGTTTTTGCGGCGGTACGCGAACATGGGAAAAGTGTGGTCTTAAACATGGATATTGGTGATGAACCAAACGCTAATTTTGATGGAGAAATTGATGTTCGTGTCTGGCATATTGCCATGTTGCTTCCTGAAGGGACAAAAGAAATGTTACATCCGGTACAAGCGGATCCGATCCAGATGCAAGCGTTTGTGAGACCGGCAAAATTTAAATTGTTCAATTCGGACTTTGACCGTAAGGTTTGGCGAGAAAATAATGAAATCGACACGTACCAGTGGAACGGTATTATTGACCTCCCGCCTTCTGAACAAACAAATGGCCTATATATTGACCATCAGGGCTATACGACTTTCGCCGCTCCACGGCTGATCAAAGGACTTGTGGCCATGAAAGGATGCATAGATGCATGGGGACGTAATTATAACAGCGCCCCCAAAATCAATTATAGGGATGGAAATTACTGGAATGCCCAAGAAAATCGGGCTCGGGGTGTCCAAAATTCGAACGCGGACCGTATGGACCAAAAGGAGCCGTCTTACTTTACTTATGGCGTGAGAAAACACATTCCGATAGCTTCAAAAGGAGAAGCGGTGCGCCTCCCTCCAACAGTGTTAGAGGTAAAATAATTCGTAAATATACAAATTGTTACATTTGTAATAAGATCCTTAAGGCTAGAGACTCTTAATCTCGGGTGTCAAATTACTGGGAGCATCTTATTATACTTGTAAAAAAGAAAAAACTTCTAGGAAAAGAAAAATAAACTTTTAATTTATCGACCTTGAGGATATTAATGATTACTCTAGGACGCTGCTTTCATCCGGATAATGTTTTCGGAGATCAGCCCGGTTTGTTTATCATCGCAATTTATGGCCACGGATGCCATTTTTGATTATAAAGATAACCAAAAGGTCGACTTCAACTACCGGGATTCGATCCATGAATTTGAGAAATTTGGTTCTTTTCTACAAACCTCGGGGCGTAAGCGCACATGGAAAAACTCGAATATGTCTTATTACAGGCGAGAAGGCCCGGCTGCGAAAGTAATAAGCGCAGGAGCAGGAGTTTCGGGGTCACAAGTTAAAAAGATGAACCCTAAGGTAATTATACAAGTTGTCTGTTATTAAAATTAGAATAAATGACCCTGTAGGTGTCATATTACACCTGTAGGGTAATATCAGAATCTCTTTTTGAAATTTCACTTTCATTGTTTAGGCTTTTACAAAACAATTGATTCCGAAAAAGCCGATGGCTGACCGAGAATGGGAATTGAAAGAAATTCCGGCTAACCAAAAGGTGGACTTATTGATAGTCAGAAAGGAAGAATTTATGAAGGACTTTGAGGTCCAAAATAAATTGTTGAATTGCCAAAGTCGAGAACAACTGTATAAAATGATGAGTTCGATCCGCATGGACCGCTGGTTACCGTCGCAAACCCTTAAGGAGGCTTTGAACAAGACGAAACTCAAAATGAGTGAAGTTCAGGTGCGGAACGCAGTTAAAGTTGTCAGATGGACCTCAGAATTTTGGTGTTGGATGTCAACCTGCGAATACATCGTGGTAACAGACACAGAAATTCGACTAAAACCGGGCGTTATCCCTTTCACTATCTGGAAGAATACCCTTAGGGGCGAATTTGTGCTCCCACCATGGGAAAGTGTTAAAACAGGCAGAGCGGCAGAACCTCAGGGGCCGGCTTTAACGATCTGGCTTGATACTAAAAAGTAAGTTCTTTAAAACTTCAGAATGGTTTTTATTTTTTGCCTAAAAAATTTGAATTTTCCTTTAGGATGTAGTTAAAGCACTATAAAATAATTTTAGGGTTGAATATTATTTAACTCTAATTAAAAATTTTTTCCTTAAGGAAATTCAAATGCCGATCACAGGCCAAATGGGTCGGGCGTGATGCAGACTGGCTTAAAGGTAAAATCCTGGATTCGGAAGAACCGGAAGATTTCTTCAGAGCTTTGGGATCCCTCTCGTCGAAACATGACTGGCCGGTTCCGCAAGATGTGCGAAATGCAGCGTTAGACCTAGATGAAGATGATCAGGTTTTATTTGCCGAATATTACGAGCGGATTGAGAAATTTCTTGTACATTTCTGGGGGGCGCTTGTTTCGGAAGATTTTTGTAAAATCAAGGAAACTGGTGAGATTCTATGGACATCTGTTGACTCTGGAGACGAATGCCTTAAGGTAGTTCGAAAAGTTTTGGCTGAAATAGAGTCAGTCAAAGTCCAAGCAATGGTTCGAACCAAGGAAGCACCCATTTACAAAAACACGTTCAAATGAACAAAATTATTTTTCTCGTTTTTTCTCTGTGCTTCAGTTCTAAAGTGATGTCTTAATAGAGGCTTATATGCCCCTATTGAGGCATCGAGCAAAATGGCCTATTGGCCGTAAAAATATTTTGCTTCTTCAAAAAACAGATAAAAGTTCTAAAGTCAAGGAACTGCCGAAATCTGACTTTTTTCCTTAAGGAATTTTTTCTTCAAAAAATACATTCCGTTATAACCTTAAGGGAATTAGCATTTTTCTTTTTTCTTCAAATATTCCAGAGTTTTTGGAAAAACTGCCGAGTTTGAATAAATAATTTTTTAATAAGATTTCTAGCACTGTCACTTTCTTTGCAGGCTTAAATTGCATTACCTTAAGGTTTGAAAGATTATTCTTACTCAGAAATTACTAGGAGTTTCTTTAAAGAGCAGGTTTATTATTAAATAAGGTTGTTACAGTGGTTATTATAAATGAATTAACACTTGCGGCGCCTTTTAGCCTCGTACATGTATTTCTCAGAGTCAAAACTTGGATAGTCGCGAGGTTGGAAGTTATGGAAAGGATCCAGGTATCCTCCGGTCTTAACCTTATGGGTGTAGAACATTAACTCAATTTCGAGCTCTTTCAACATTATGAAATGGAGACGTTCCATCCTCACGGCTAACTCGGTTTTGATCGATACTAAAAAACGGTGGAAAGCGTCAAGGGCTAAAATGCCATTGTGCTTTTCGACCATAATTATAGGAGTAGTCTTTAAGAGACGTCGTAAATATTGAAGTTTATCCACCCTTAAGGTAGAAAAATAGCCATAATGATGTAGAAGAGGATTTTGAAGGAAAAAGTTCACAATATCTTCCAAAGGCTTATAAACTTCGTACATCTCATCAGCCTCTAAATAATCCCCATTGATCGAATATGTAGGATATCGACGAAGCTGGGTGACATAATTGTTGTGTCGAGGAAGGCATGGAAAAACTTAAAAAATGGCATTTTTGCTCTATGTTTCACTTCTCGGTGATTCAAAATTTAGAATAAATTTGTCAGAGAATCCTTTTTCAGAAAAAAGTTTTTAAAAATTTTTCTTATAACACTTTATGGTGCCTACTTTGAAAAATTTTTCCACAAGATAAAGAATTTGACCTTAGGGGTTATTCTTGGTATCTTGCTTTTGAAATTTAAGTAATAAAAAAGGTTTATTTACCGGTAATGACGTTTTTATCGTGATAAGGGATCTGAGCTTGTATAATTGGGAGCTCGTCAATAAAATGTTCGCTTTTTTGCCAACTATTGTCTATTTCCTTAAGGTAAACGCTGAATTGCCGAAAACTTCCGATCCCATATGGAGCACTGGGGAGTTGTTGATAGGGAAGATAAGGGCCTAATAATGGGCCAGATAAATATCCAGTGGAGATTTCTGGAGGTAGCACAGTGGTTGCGTTTTCTTCCAAGATCTTCAAACCCTCTCGCGAGGAGTGGATAAAATATTTCAATTTCCAAACCAATTCGGAAACAGCCATTAGGATAAATGTTCTCTTGGTTAAATTGTTCAAATAAATGTTCCAGAATTAGTTGCTTGCAGGCCTGCAAAGAACTAAAATTGTTTTTATTATAAACAAAACGAAACTAAGTTGTTGTTTTTGGAGCTTGTAGGCCTGCACGTCTGTAGAATATTTTCTAGAACAAACACAACAAGTCACTTTATAAATAACTGTTTTAAGTGAAATTTACTCAAATGAGTTTTAACAACCTTAAGGTTAAAAGGCCAGGAAATTGGAAATTAGAAATTGTTAAGGCCTCAGATTTCACTATGGACTTTACAAAAAGTCCGAACCAGAAGAGTCCGGTTCAGGAGAAGTTGGAAAAGATTCCAGCCAAGAATGCTATGCAGTAAGTTTTTAGGGGTTAGGGTATGATTGGAGTTTCCGGGAGGTGGATTAAGCCACTCTGTCGCAAACTTCATGAAATTTTAGTTTTTAGGAAGAGGGGGGGATAATTGGTTTGAGGGTTTTTTAACTTACCTAGTTTCGGCGGGATCGAACCCAAATCACCTGGTTTAATCGGTTTATTAAGATTATACGTGCAGATAAATCCTCATAAATGAGTGAAGCCTGAGCGTCTAATACTTCTGGTAATGGCCCATGATGGTAAGCCCATAAGGTCTGTCCCATACGCGTTATCTCTGTTAAAAGTTGATCTACCCGATGCTGTAACACAGCGGTGTGGGTATGAGCGCAACCATTTTCTCTGTACCAACCATGAACATGAAAATTGGGCACTAGATGGTGACGGGCTAATCCTTCCAAAATAATTGTCAAATTGGGTCGCTCGAGAGTTACGAAATACATTTAGGCGAGTGGTAGAGCTTAAAAATCTCGAGGAGGAGCAAAATGCCATTTTGGAAAAGGACCAATCACAACTTGCTGAAGGTGAGCTAGACTACCTACACAAGGGAAATTTGATCTTTCTGTTTAGAATTTTCGTCCCCACTAGAAGGCGAAATCTTCTCAGACGAAGAGCTGGACCATTCCTTGGAAGAGGAAATGGCTAGCTGGAGTGTTGAACCTGAAGGGAAGAAAAGATCGGTTCCTTGGAATGATCTGAAAGTTTCCCCCAAAGTCAGAAGAAGCCTAGAAAATACTTTTACAGAAGCCAAAAATAAGGAAGACAATTTATCTACGCTGGCAAAAGCAATTTTTGATACTACCTTAAGGAAGGTTGTTGAAAATCTGGGCCCTATGGCGACCATTGGTGGCCAGAAAAACTTATGTGAAAAACTAGAATTTCTGGTCGAACTAGGTTTTCAGTCTTGCCCACTTGGTTTAATCAAAAACCTTGGTTTGCTTTGCGGAGATATTTTGTCTGAATTTGAAATGGGAGATGTTCTGCTAAGCACGAAAATTGCCCATTTGGTGGCAAGGGCTAATGTCAGGGACGAAACGCTCATTGATGAGCTCATGGATATGCTAGACGATATTGTAGTCGTTAGTAAACTGAAGTTGGAAGATTTTAAACAGTATGCCCAGCTGGTCTTTGATGGGGGCATCCTTAAGGTATTCTGTTCTAATTTTATCAAATTCAATAATTCCTATTTTAAGGGAAATGAATCGATTGTCTCTTCAAACTCAGAACAATCAAATGCAGGGCAGATCCAGGTCCTTACGGCGGATGTTGTCATTCTTGCCAAAAAACTGGAAGGCTTGACTGAGTTGGTTACCTCCCTTGCAGGAGTGGAAAAACCAGCAGTCTTGCTTAAAGAAGAATTGAATGGGGCAAAATCTGTTTCACGTTCAAACAGAGAGAGACTGCCTAAAATTCTAGTCCTAATTGCTAACAACCTTCAGGGAGATTTTGGAGAAAATTATGTCTGGATTTGGCATTTCTGTGTACCAGAAGTTCTCCTGAGCAGATTTGACGGTTTAATTGAAGAACAAGTGGTTGCTTCAGCGGATTTTCTTATCGAGGTCTTACTGAGGTAAATCTTATTTCTTCAAAAAACTTTTTCCATAGAAAGGATATTAATGAGGATAGTCTTTATTTTGGTAAAGAAAAATTTTTTCAAAACTCTTAAATTCCTTTACCCTCTTATGTTTCATATTTTCAGAAATTATTATGGTAATTTATAATGCATAAGTGATTATCTCTCAAAACCTTAAGGTTTTTGTTTTTAAAAGAAATCAACTCTTACCACTATTTCTTAGGAATAAATCCAAGAAAGGCCATGCGCGAACTGCGGTGTTTGTGGCAGAAACTTTAAAGATGTTGGGATGGTTAATGGAAATTATTTTGCTAATCCAACTAGTACCCGCACAAGAAATCCTCCTAAAGGTTCGCTACCTGAAGGAACTGTTAGTTACGACTTTGGGTCAAAATCTTGCTATGGTCGATAGATTAAATAGTAAGTTAAAAATGCCATTTCGCGTCGAGATGATCTGATATCGATTTGGTATTAAGTTTAGAATTCTCGACCTTAAGGCTCAAAATATTGATAAATTGTAAAAATTTTTCATCTAAACTTTTATGGTTTTCACTTTAGATGCGATTGCAGTCCTGTCTGACAGAGAAGTGACTTGGTCTAGAGCAATGAAGTCCATCGTCAAAATCCTCCCGGATTACTTCTCAAACATTGATTCACAAATGGACAGGCTGTCACCCGTTATTAAATTAATGGGCCCATATGTTTTGGATGTCCTCATGGACAAAATGGAAGGCTTGGATATTCCTTTCTGGAACCTGGAGGTAGTGCCAAAACACTTGCCATCCTGGTTTTCTGACCTTAAGGTTAAAATGGATGTACCAGATCAGTTCCAAGAGAATATCAGACAAATTAGAAGTCTGAATTCCTCTTCTTCAGCAGCCAAATTGGAGAGATTTCTTGCACTTAAATCGAAGCTCTCTGTTACCACCTTCTAAATTCGTTTAAGGAGGGGGTGCTGAGTTTATTTTTTATTCTAGAATGTTTCGAATGTCGACTTTTCCAGTGTCTAGAGTGTCACGTGTCCTTAAGGATCGAACAATTTGTGAAGATCACAAATTGCAGAAAATAGAGGGCATAGTTGATCGCTGGCAGGAAGACCTGAAGGAACGGAAAGTAAGTGAAAAAAGTTTCAAAACATTTCTTTTTGAGAAAAATAGCCAAAATCTACATAGTAGGCACCATAAAGTTTGATTTGAAAAAATTTTATTTGAATTTTGGTAAAGAAAAAGAGTTTCAATTCCTTTCTTGGGATCGCCAAAACCTAGGTTTAGGTCACAGGCGAGCTATTGAAAAGCTGCAGCAGGATATAGCTCTCATAGCTTGTATCTCTTGTCTAAAGTAAAGTTGTGCCACATGTTTCATGCGTGCCCCATATCCTTTATATGGTATAATTCAAGAAGATAGCTTTGACCGCCCAAAATTTTGAATAGGATTTTAGTCCAAAAAATCCTAATTATTGAAAAAATTAGTTTCCCTAAGGGTTAATAATTGTTTATTCAGGAACGGAGAATGTTAAACTCTCTGTCTGCAATCCGCCATCAGGTTAACCGACTGTCCTGGAATAGGTCGAATCGAAACAATCGGTTCAAGCCGAAGAAAGTCTTTCAGAACAGAAATTGGACTGCTAGAAGACCGAATTCGGCTGTAAAAATTGAAGTCGACAGGGATGAGCCCAAAGTTAATTCTGCAGTTATTAATGCCGAATCAGTATCCCCCTCCCCTGCTACAAATTCTTCGTTCAGAACGACTAGGTCAACCTCAGCGAAGAATTTGTAAAAAAGTTCTATATTTTTTACCTGTCCTTAACTTAAGTGTAATATATTCGCCGGCAAAAAATCCAAAATGTTCTTTTGTTTAGAATCATGATTTCGAAATGTCTAAACGAAGCAGCCCTGAAGGGTTTAGATGTTCTAGACAAAGAAATCCCAGTTACGCAAAACTGGAATAACTCGGTGGAAGCAGGTCTTATGATGGACTCGCTTACCGCTTCTCTCAACCTTCAAAACTTTCTGTTGATCGAAGGGAGACCTAATGCGGTGGAATGGAAGGCAGTCACAGATATTATTCCGCAAGTATTACCGAAAACATTTGATGATGGGTTGACCTCGAAAGCGAGAGAAGCCTGGAGTCACCTTAGCCAATACATTTCGAGATCGGAGAGGGAAATGTCATTGCTAAGAACAGCTGAAGCTGTAGTTTTTCTGATTTGGGAATTTCCTAACCTGAAGGTTAAAGGTCGAATCTTCCTAACAAATTTGCTTCAACTTGCTAAAGTAGGCTGGCCAGATTTAGAAACTCAAGCTTCAAAGAGACACATGAGAGTTATTCCCCCTGCTATTTTTTGGCACAAAGGAAAATTATCCTTTAACAATATCCCTAGTTTATGCCCTAACTGATAAGTTCCTATATTATTATTTTCTTATAAATTCTATAATTTCTGCTTAAGCTTAGAATGGCTTGGAGACAGTTGGGGGCTAGGGTCACAAATTGGGTGGACCAGGGTTTGTTTAGACCAAAAGCTTTGACAAATGTGGGGGCAGTAAATTTAGAAGGGAAAATTTTCGATTATCCTAATTCTGACCTTGAATGGCTGGAATATAGCTTATCTTTACTAGACTCTATTCAATTAGTGTTAGATACAGGAATTGTTCCACCTTGGAATTCCTTAAGGTTTAGAAATGAGGAAAACTTTAGATGTGGCACATATAATGACCACGTCCAAGCTTGGCTACCTATCTTAAATGCAATACCTTCGGAGAAAACTAAAGAATTAGCTTATAGGATTCTGCATAGTGGGGTTGACCTGTTTGGTAATTTGGCAATTGTTGATAGAAAAGAACCGAGAACCTTTAGGGGCAAAAAATGTATCTATACCAAATTTATTACTCATCCTTTTAATAGAACACTGGCCAGTAAGGGACTAGACTGGCATGGTAAAAAAGGAAAATTTGGAAAAAAGGTTCATACCCGGGTTCTTGCCCCAATGAGAAAGCAAGGAGGGGTTTTTCAAGACTCCTTTTTTCGTATGAAAAATAGTGCCAAGGTTCTAGACCATGAAGAGACTATTAAGAAACATATTCTTGACCATATTCGGAATGGTTCGCTAGAATATCTAGGACCTGAAGGTTCGAATATTGTTAAAAATTGTGCTATGCTAACCTCCGGGTTAGTAATAGTCCCTAAAGGAGTTGATAACTTTAGGGTATGTTATGATGGAGGTCCAATTAAAGCAGTAGAGAGATTTACTATTCCCTGCAAATTGGATTCAATTGCGAAAGTTCTCCTTTATATTAAAAAAGATGACCATATGGTCAAATACGATGATAAGAGTGGTTTTTTCCAGCTCAAACTTGCTGAGTTTAGTAGAAACTTAGCATGTTTTGAATGGGGAGGCCATTTCTTTAGGTTTATTGGGGCAGTTTTTGGCCTACCTAGGATCCCAGGTGATTTTCAATTAATCAATTCCATAGGGGTTTCTTACCTCAGAACCTTAGGGGTGTTAGCTTTTTTGTACCTCGACGACCGATTGATCATTGAAAGGGGCCTTTCTGATCAGGATATTCTAGACATATCTAACGGAAAGAAAGCTTCAAGGGGTGCGTACTTGTGCACAGCTATTATGTTGACCTTAGGGGGTTTTGTTAACAGAGCAAAGTCTACGTTTGTCCCCTCTAAAGAGATTCAATTTTTGGGTTTTGTCCTGAACACTGCGAAACAAACTATTAGGATCCCTGAGGATAAATGGGAAAAATTTTGTTGTGAAGCCCTTAAAATTATCAATAGTAGACAAGTTTCCTATAAAGACTTGGAAAAGATTCGGGGCCGTATGTGCTCATTTATGATAGTCTGTCAAAATATGAGGCTGTATATTAGAAGAATCACGGAAGTCCTTTGCGAAGCTGACCTTAAGGGTTCTAGGATTATAAATGTGGACAATAGAATTGTTAAGGAATTAAAGACGTGGTTAAATTTGAAATATATTACCACGGAAAGGAAATGGCTTAAAAAGGGCCAATCAGGGGTCAAAATTTCTGTGTATACAGATGCTTCGCTCTTTGCGGCAGGAATTGTTATTGAAGATTTTGGAATAGACCGAAATTTTCAATGGGACAACTGGGTAAAATTCCAACCCATCCACATTAAGGAGGCCTACACTATTAAATTGGTACTTCTTCACTATGCTTCCCTCCTTAAGGATTCTCGGATTAATTTCCTTTGTGATAACATGGCAGTAGTTAAAACTTTTGAATTTGGGGCTTCAAACCCACTTTTAAACAATATCATAAGAGAAATTAATGAACTGGCGGTTGATAATAACATGGTTGTTACTATTGACTGGGTCTCGACTTTAGACCAGGCCGCGGATGAAAAATCTAGAGAAATTGACCAAAAGGAAGAAATCCTTAAGGCTGATGTATTTGAAAAACTAGAAAAAACTTGTGGTTTTAGTTTTACTCTAGATGGAGCAGCGCGACCATTTAATACTAAACTTCCCAAATTTATTTCTTTAGGAAGGGAGGATCAAGCTTGGGCTTTTGATTTTTTAGGAGTCAAAGATTTCAAGAAAGAAATCATTTATGTTTTTCCACCTTTCCCTATGGTTGACCTTTTCTTTTTACACCTTAAGGCTGTAGCTATGACTAATTGCTGGTGCTTAGTTTTTCATGTTTTTGAAGACTGGCCCATTTTTATGGCAGAGATCCATAAAGATTCTAGGTTTAAAATTTCAGAATTAGGGAATAAAGAGAATCCAGCTTCTTTATTTCCCAGCAAAACCTGTTCAAAAACTTTTGGTTATTATGAACATAACTCCTTGGCTTTGCTCACAGTGGCCCTTATCTTTACCCCTTAGACTGAATGTCGGTTTTTGGTTCCACGATTAAAGAATCGTTGTCTACAACAACGCTGTCGGATGCGACCTTAACGAATTCCCTAAAGGAAGTGACGGTGCGAAGAATTCCTGTTAATGAAGGTGAGAAATTTGGAACTTTCAAAGGAGGCACCATAATTAGTTAGAAGAATTTTTAGTGTAAAAAATTCTTTTATTCGTTTAGGAAGCTGGTAGAATTTTACAAAATTACAAATATGGAATTCCAAATATTTATTTGAGAAATAAAAAACCTTAGGGTAGGCACCATAAATGTTAGTTTGAAAAAATTGATGAATATTTTTTCTTTACAAAAATTGAGTTGAAAAAAGTTTTCTTAACTCTTTAAAATTTTGTTTTTGAGCATAACTGGTTCATGTTTTTTCCTTAAGGACAATACAATAGAGGCGTTGCTTCAAATTCTGCGGATCCTGATTTTGATCAGCTCCAAAAGGATGTTCAAGACGCGGAAATTGAATTAGTCCGATGCCGAGAGGATGAAGACGACTCTCGGCTAGAATTGCAGGAAACAGTGGAAATGGCTGTCATCTGGAAGGAACTCTCGCAGCGGGTCCAGCTAGACGGAGAGGGATCCTTAAATGAGGCAGAAACCAACATTTATCGGGCGGATTCGAAAGAATCGCTTGATAAACTGGTTTCTGACAAAAGGATCCGGAAAACGACCAAGACGAACCTTAGGGTTACGGCTCAAAAAGGCTTGGACTATGCGCGTGAACAGCTCCGGAAATATACGGCCAAACCGGGGAAAAACCGTTTTGTGGCAGAAGGGGAAGATTTCTATGTTGAAACTACCCATGCAGTGGATCTTCCCCAACCAAAACAGGAGTCCTTGGAGACCTTAGGGATTCAGTTCCGAGCATTCTTTAGTAAAGTAAGTTTTACGTGAAAATATGGCTTTGGAGATTATTTAATTCTCTAGGAGAATATTCGGAAGTTGGACTCGGAGGATATGCTGAAATTTCTGAGGAAATATCGGAAGGCGATCCCGACAAGCCATCCAAATTTTGCAGCTTTTAGTTTTGTCATGGACGATATTGCTGAGGTAAGAATACCTTAAGGTTGGAAATTTGGGAAAGTAAAAACCATAATTGTTTAGAACAAAAAACTTGGTTTATAATAGCAGGAATTTTATGGACTTTGATTAAGTCTTTTCTTTAAACATTTGAGTTGCCAGATTTATCATAGTGGTTGTTTTTTATAAAAAAGAGTCTAACCTTATGGTTTAGGATATGGACATGAGCCGAGTAGCCTTGCTAAATATGCTACGACCGCTGATGGCGCAAGAAACTCAAGGGCAGGTAAATCGGCTCTTGAATAACATGCAATTCTCAGGCGATATGGACCTGTATGAAATGAAGCTGTCATCCCATCGAAATCGCCGGGTTCTTCAAATGAAGAAAGATAAAAAGTTGCCTCATCAATTAAAGGCCCAGGAGGACTGGGACCGTTATACATGGGGACAACGTTTTTCTAAAACCCGAGGAAAAGGTGGCAAGCGCAACGGTGGAGACCAAAATCGACAAGGCCAAAAATCGGGAAAAGGAAAGCGAAGTGGGATGAATTCGCGACGCGGCAAAAATAATAACCCTTCAGGGAACCGGTCGACCAGAGGTCAGAGTGGGGGTCGCCAAAATAACCGACGCCAAAACCGGCAAAATGGTGGTAATAACAATAATCCTCAAGGTCAACAAAATGGAGGGACCTTGAGACGAAATTTCAATAATAACCCCCCAGCTCAGGCCGAAGGTTGATGGTTTTCCCTTAGTTCCCCTGTAGTTTTACTGTAATGTATATTTTTCTTTTTTGTTCTGAATTTTTACTAGGATGCTTTCTGTACCTCTAATGACATGCGCGTTATAAACTTTGTATCTTAACTAGTGTGTATTTCTGAATTAAGAATTTTCATGTCGGAATTATCTAGGCCAGTTCTCATAGCTCGTGTCCTTGAGGCTAGAGAAGACTTATTGGCACTTTTAGCTGTTCAGCTAGAAGACCTTAAGGTTGCTCCTTTTAAAAATAAGCTTAGAAAGCTGATTAAAGATTTACGGTGGTTAGACCTTGAGGAGGAATATCTTACTCCCTTAAGAAACTTGCAAAAGTTCAAGGTCAAAAATCGTAAATTGGAATTCAAGGAACGAGCTATCCTTGAGTTGGTTATTTTCCAACATGAATATGAAAGTTTCTCTGACGGAATGTCCGTTTAGATGAAACTAAAAGAAGTTTCTAACGCATGGTGGGCGTTTATGTTACGCAATAGTTGTCGGGAATATTTTGACTGGGATAGGATTTTATCTTTCCTAAACTCCTTCGTGCAGCCGATTATGCGAAAGTAAGTTGCTTTTCCATTCTTTCAGGTTTCTAAAGTTCTGCCCTTAAGGTTTAATGCGAAACCAATACATTTTCGTTATTTCACAAGAATGTTCGTGGTAGCGCTGGATGAAAAGGCGGCAAGACCCACCCCGCTGGGACTCTTGAGCAAAATCAATGGCTGGGCCAGGGGAATGGCGAGAGCGTTAGCATCCAAAAAGCTAGTACAGCCTAAACAGGCCTGTACTTTTACCCTTAAGGAAATGCGACCCCTTATCTTATCCCTGTGGAGAGAACCCTCTGTTTTATCTAAAAAGACGGCCCTAGCGGCTGCTCTGTGTTTTCTGTCAGGCTGCAGAATGAAGGAAGCTTTGGGTCTCTATATTGAAGACTTCCGAAAAGTCACCAATGATCAAGGGCTGACCTTTCTAGTTTGTCCCTTAAGGGTTAGCAAAACTAATGTTTTCTGCACAAAACGGGAGGAATTAATTATTCCCCTCCCCAAAAACCTTGTTTTTCCTTTGTTAGACATGTGTAGGGAAATTGCTAATAAGAAAGTTGCGGGGCTACTTTTTGCAGGGGCACCTATTCTTACTACAGGTAAAACTTCTTACCACCTGGGAAGAGTAGCAAAACAGCTGTCTTTTAAAAATATCCCGACGGGTCATAGTGGGAGAGTTAGCATGCTGGTCCGTATGTTACAAGAAGGAATTAGTGAAACTAACGTTAAAGTACATATGCGCTGGAAGTCGGACAGCTCTATGATCCAGTATTACCGGAGTAACAATTTAGAAACTCATGCTTCTGCAGCCCCAGCTCAGTTGTTAGAAAAAAGTTTTTTCTCTTTTTAAAAACAAAAGGGGGAAAAAGTTTTAATTCCACCACTATTTACTTTCTTTATTATTAATAGAATGATTTTGTTTTTTAAAAGTAACGATGGTTTGATTGGTGTACATGTCTTACCTCCCCTTAAGGGTGAAGATAAGGTCATAAATGGGGTTTTTCAATTCTTCTCGTTAATGAGCTTGCAAAGACCTGGCCGAATTGGTCGTGGAGGTCTACGCTATGTTGTAAAGGATTTAATTTTTAAGAATGACCGCTCACTCGGTTTGGCTTAAACTGGCCATCTGGGATTGCTGGGGGGGAAGTTGCTCACTTTCAGAGTGGGTTTATTTCTCTAACCTTTATTTTAACAACCAGGAAACGGAAGGTGCAACCTTTGGGGAATACATTAATGAACCAAAGGGACCAGAAGTTGAAGGCTCCGGGGAAATCTATATTGAGTTTGGGGGAGAAGATTTCGATGATTCGGACTCGGAAACCGATTAAGTTCATTAAATCCCTTTTTCAGTTACTGCCATAGCCTATATTACCAGCCTATTACCCACCGTTACGGAATGCGAGCTCTTTGAGGCCTGGCTCTTGGTCTTATCAACGTTTGACTCAGAAACTGACGTAGAGGTGGTCAAATTGGCCTGTACTCATTTTATCGATCAAGCAGTTTCAGAGGGCCTTGTCCTTAAGGAATTTCCTGAACAAATCATGTTTTAGAATTTGAAACTATACCCTGTATTACCACAAAAAGTTGTTTCGAAGTTCTTTTTCTTCTAGAATGGGGGGTTTACGGAAACCGATTTCTTGGTTCCCGTCTTTTATCTGGGTTCCTCCAGGCTTCATGGAGGCCCTAATCAAATTCGCCCCACCTAGCGCGGATGCGAATTGCCGGAATTGGGATCCACATGAAAAGAAGCTTTTCAAACATCTACTTAAACAGAATTCCTGGAAAAACTTTAAGCTTCAGACCTGGATGCACTTGCAAGCCATCGATGATTGTTTAATGGACGCCAGAAGTCTGTTAGATTGTCACCTAGATGTTAAACAGGGCCTTACCCTTAAGGGACATAGGCAGAACATGAAGCAATTTTTCCTAGTTATTCAAAGACTAATCAACATCACCAACTCTATCAAAAGGGATAATAGAATCTTTAACATTTTCTGGGATCAAGTTCCCATTCCCTTAAGGGACTTTTTAACAGGTTTCTTATCTTCCAAACCAACTAGTGATCTGGGAGGTTTTGAGTGGCAAGAGGAGGAGGATCTCTTAGATTTTTTCCCACTAGCCATTACTTACGTTCACCATTTTTGGGATTTCTGGGTAACCTACAGTAAACACCTGTATTTTATCTTCTCCTGGTTACAGAAAATGGGTAAAGAGGAAGTTACTAAATTCGAGTTAAAAAACTTTGAAGTGGGAACTGCTTTTTGGAGCACCTAATTGTCCCTTAGGGTCTGTACTTTATTTAAAAATAACTTTTATGGATTAAAGTGTTAGCCTAGATCTTTCTCCTAGAATGGTACGAGACTTGTCAGAAGAGTCCTCAGAGGAATCTTTGATAGGAACTTCACGGTCCTCGGATACCTCGGGGCTTTTGACCTCGGGAAGCTCCGGACCTCCTAACTATCAATCCTTGGACCTCCCGCCTACCTATCGGGAAGCGACTCGCACTGACTGGCAGGTCTTACGAAGGTTAGTTTTTCCTTCAGGGGAATTTACCTTTTAATGAATAAATTAAGTGAATTTCCTTTGGGTCGTTTTACTCGGGCAGGAAAGGGACCTTACCCAGATCTGAGCCGGTGGAATGACGATGAAGGACATTCGGTGAGCTGGCCGTTTGAAGTTTCTGCGGAAATGCAGATGTTTCTCACGCGCTTTATTTTGGGGCCAATCGATATCATCTTCAAGGGATTGAGTGGAGCAACGCCTGAAGGGGATGCCTCCCGAAAATTCGAGTGGTCGAAGAACTTATTATTGCTAGGTAAGAAGCTCGGCTATGGAACCTTGAAATATTTGTTCTTTTAAGAAATGAGCAAGATCGAAACTTCTCTCAATCCTCTTACAACAACCATGCCTAAAGGGCCCTCCAGCACCACCTACCTGCGCTACGGGGCAATTAAAGATGGCCTGCTGTTCCTTAAAAACAGCGCCACCTTTTTGGAGCTCCTGAAGGCTTTCCCGCCAGACTCAGATATCATTAAGAAAATCGAGCTGGACGTGGCAAATCTGGAAGAGCGAATTTGGGCCCTGTCAGGACGACAAGGAAACCTTAAAACCTTAAGGGCGAATGGTCTGATGGCTGTTGATTTCTTCAACATTGAGCAAAAAGGAGAAGTTTATACTCGGATTATTGAAATCCTGGAAAAGCTTCAAAAGTAAGCTATGTGATCGATATATCTATTTTCTAACGAGTTTTTTAAAAAATTAGAGAAATTTGCAGACTGATCGCTGGGGCTAAGCTACGAATCCAGCAGTGTTCTTGGATCATTCGATCGGCTTTTGGTCTGACAAATGAAGCCCAAGCGGAAAACCTGGGTCTGGTTCTTCATTCGGGAGCGGGTGCTCAACAACTGGCCTTCTTCCTTAGGGATGTTTCAGGCAGAAGAGGTTGTTTTTTGGCCAAAGTGGTCAAGAAATCAGATGCTTCAACCATCACATTTTTCTCAATGGGAGAAAAAGTTTTCCAACTGGCTTATTCTGTAGGCCTTAAGGAATTTTTGTGGATTCGAGTTGACATCACGACGGCCCGAGACTGGTGGCACGAGTTACCAGGGCTGGGGTCACATTCAAACTGGGAAACTGCAGGTCTGGCTGAGTTCCTGGTGATTGAAATCCTAGGAGACTCACCAGGCATTTCCCCGACCTCCTGGCAGGAGATGGAAGTACTTTTCGATGGCCCCGAAAAGGACTTTGGAAAAGGAACAGTTGAGGCCCTTTTCAATTTTGACCTTTCCCCTCAGGATAACCAGAAGGTTCGGCGGATTGTCCGCTCGAAGAAGAAAAAAGAGGGAAAAAAGAATGCTTCCGCAGGTCAGGAATAACCATTGTAATTAAATCGAAGTTGTCCTTAAAACAATTTTTCAGCGGACTCTTCTGCGGAGGGAAAGAAGCTTGAAAAACCCAAAAGGAGTAAAATCCCCTACCGTCCGAGATTGGACTCAACAATGAGCCGTGACCACTACAATGAAGTAGTAGATGGCTGGTTCGCCATGTTCAACTCACCATCCTCCTCTAGTTCAAGTGGGGCATCAATTCCTGGCCCGAGCCTGGTACGAAAGCGCCTTAGAAAGGATGGCGCTATGGTCTCCGATTCGGTCTCTTCAGATATCTTCGGCGAAGATAACTGGGGCAAAAAGCTAGCGGAAATGCGAAGGGAATGTCAAAGCGAGGACCTATGGCTGGAATCCCTAGCCACAAGGTTGGTCCCTCCGCCGCCCCCCTTGGACGACACGGTAGTTGAACCAAGACAACCAGCTCGGCTGGACAGTCCAGACGACATGGAGAGGTAAAAATTTTCAAAACCCATTATCAAATTTAACTACCTTCTGGTTTAGAGATCGGGCCAGAGTAGTCCGCATCTCTCTGGACTACTTGGGGCAACTTGCAGCGTCCAACCAGGACTTGCAGATTGAATATGAGGAGCCAGAGATGCAATTCTACTGGCAAAACCATATTCTCCGCCGATGGAGGGATGTTAACCAATCCGCCCTGGGAATGCCGCAACCAGATTTGGTTTTTAACCGAATTGAGTTGGGTCTCTGGAGAGGCCACATCTGTGCCCTTACGGTCAATCATGAGGTGTCGCTCATCTGGAGCCATGAACAAGCGGCGATGGTGCCGGTTCTTTGGAATGACCAAGCGGATGCAATGATTCCCTTGGCTCTCCCTTGAAAAACAGGATGTTGAAATTATTTTTGTACAAATTTCAAATTCTTTATTTTTATATTTCTGTTAAAGCTACAGCTCAAATTTGGGCTCCTTTGGATTATTTTTTCTAAAATTATTGCCCTTAAGGTCGGGTTTTCAACAACTACCTTAAGGGCTTAGGGACTGCTACTGATAAAACTTGAATAAATGAATTTCTAGTTACTTGGTCTTTTTAAAATTTTACTTGGATGACATTTGGTAAAGAGTTACACTTATTCTAACCAATTGTTATCCTTCGCATTTATTGTACGAAAAGCTAAACGTTCAAAACGACGTAAACAAACAAAACAATAACAAATGTGTGATTA
>Ga0208946_1000047_pt1 | contig 22653 bp, 24 predicted proteins | sample AOAMet2_C49A8_80_2_FD_188075 | JGI IMG/M metagenome (GOLD analysis project Ga0208946, IMG submission 188075) | Ammonia-oxidizing marine microbial communities from Monterey Bay, California, USA - C0912_C49A8_80 (SPAdes) | ecosystem: Environmental > Aquatic > Marine > Intertidal zone | place...
AGGTGTTATTCAGATATTTTCATGGAGAATCCAAATCACTCGAGATTTGGGTACTCGCGCAAGCGCTTGAAAATATATTAATAACAAATAAGTTTTTATGGGTACGGAATAATCGTGAAAAATAAAGGATTATCGGGAATAATCTGGATGGGAGTATAGAGTATATAAGGACGGAAAGAGTACGCCATTTTTATTTGTATTAATCTGGGGAAAAAATCGTTGACATTTTTTGGTTAAAATTAATTTGGGTAAAATGCAACGAAATTGGACTGAGGAACTAGCCAAACTAAAAACGTTTGAAAACTTAAGAGAAATTGCCGAAAAATTAGAGAGTTCTCCAGAGGGTTTGAATTTGATCAATGTCCAAATTATACCTATCATAACAGGGTATAATGGGGTTAAAAATTACAAAATTTTGGGTTTATCTGATGAAAAAACGCCAACGGCATTGGGAAAACCGTTCAAAGAAAATCCCGACATCACCACCTTGAAATTAATGGCGGATTTGGGTGCGAAATCAATACTCTCTAAAATTTCTCTCTACTCAGAGGATCTTAAAACTAAAGTTATTTTCACATGGATTCTGGAAAGTAATGTGTCGGTTCGGGAATATTATACCGCAATTTGGGAATGTGTTACAAAGATGAAAGTATTTGGTGAACCGGAATCTATACTATTTGGTACAACTTTAGTTAAGAAAAAACGGTCTGAGGAATTGTACATGGGACAGATTAACCGTAGAATGATTCGATCCGATTCTACCATCACGAGCAAATGGGAACGAGATATGGCCAGTCTCTTCATTAGTGGTGAAAATTGGTTTTTAACAGGCTTCGGAGAAGGTGTTGCGTCTGGAAAGTTGGTTAGAGACCTGATAAAGAATAACCACAATTGGAACTCCATGGTTGGTGGCCAGACCCCAATCATCGACTTCAAATGCATTATCATAAATGAAAAATCTATGGACAATTTATGCAGTAAATATGATTACAAGCGCGCGGCTCACCCATTTCGTCCCGTATGGGTTTCCGACGCGCATGCAACTTTAGTTGACGAAAATGCTACCATTTATCCCATGAGTATTGACTGGACGTTGTACCAGCCTGCTGAACCGGCATTAAAGTTATTATCAGAATTATCCGAATTCAAGTAAGTTATATATTGTACTAAATAAAAAATATTTTTATGCATTAATATCTTTAAATATTCTTACTATATCAAGGCTACACTAGCGTAGTGGGGTAACGGTCAGGAAAGAGTATAGAGGGTCGCGGGTTCTAATCCCGAGAGACCCGTATTATTATTTAAACAAGGGAAAAGTTTGGTTGACATATCGTCAACGACCGGTTAAGCACCAAGCGTTGCAAAAGATGATAGCCTAAATTTTTTGCTAATATTATCAAATTATGGATATTAATAATTCTTTTTAGTACTATGATGTCGTTAATTGATATTAATCAAAAAGCAGGGGGATCTCGTATCGTGGAAATCTTCCAAGGCTTATTTACACCAGAATTGTACCAAATTATTTATTTGGAGATCCTTACAGAACCAAACTTTAGTTCGGCGGTAACAAAGAACAATGTAAAAAATACAGGACTTGTCTACTGGTTTAATGAAGAGTTTATTGAAAAGTTGGTAGTACGTATGGTCTGGTTTTTGAGCGAAATGACCACAGATACTGGAAATTATCTGGACAACGATACTTACCATGCCAACAATGGCATCCAACAAATGTCAGAAAACATTCAAGGCTGGATACAGAAACAAACTAAAGTAAGTTAATATGGTTAGCACAGAATATTCAATAATATCTAACACCATCACCTTATTATAGGTTATGAAAAGTTATGATGGTGATATGCTATTGGCTACAACCACAACTAAAATTCCCAAGAAACAACTGGAGAATTTCTTGCCAACCAAAATGTGGTATAAGGTCGAAGGAGATTTCATGAAGGCTGACATAATGTTGCTAAAAAAGTCCATTATTAATAACGCCATGACGATCGTAGCAGACACGATCATTGACGTTCGAAAAACGGTATTGACACATGGGTTTTTACTGCAATATAGCCCAGTGATCAAGCTTCTACTTGGAAAATACCCTGAATATGCAGGAAATATTGTTAGAGAAATGACGGACCTGGAGGAAACAAAACAAACTTTAGTTGAAGGAAAATCGAAAGAAATCGGCCTGAAATATAACAGTTTTGATGCGGGGGAGAATAAAACCAAAACATTGGGAAAAGAGTTACTTGCCATAAACGCATGTAACGAGAAGAAGAAAGACATTAGCCAAATCCTGGCCAAGATCTCAGGTTGTGGGAAAAATGTCAGGTCGGAAACGGAAATTAAAGAAATGCGCAATTTCAGATTAAATGTCATCCGAGAAGAGCTACGAGGCGTTAAAGGAAATTACCGCAAAGCAGCAGAAATACTATATTCAGTTTTCCCAGGTACATAAACATTATTTATTATAGGTTTGCTAAGTAAACTACTTACCACTGATACAATCACTAAATGTTACCTTTTTTAGAAGGTACCCTGGACGTTAAACTCAAGTTGAAAAAAGGATCGGCAACGCACAAAATGAAAATACCTACAATTAACTCGCTCAAGGTCTGCCTGACCAAAGACAGTGATAAAGGTAACGTCATGAAACTCTATGAGGCAGAAAGGATCAAGAAAAAAGGAGACTGTTACGATGAACTGAAGTTACTCACAGCAGCGGCACAGACGGGTAGACTAGAAGGTGTGGAACACTTCGAGATGTTTCGGGTGAAACTCGGGGGAAAAAAGTTGGACATCGAGCAGGGCTATGTGAATGAAAAACTCCGATTGGAGGCGAAAGTCAGACTGTGCGCAACAAATGAAACTACGGACAACGTTAAAACAATTTGCTTTAACGTGGCTAACAAAAATTCCCTCTTCTGTGAAAACTGCGAAAAAAGTAGCAGATGGTTATCACGATGGACCGCTCCAAAATTGCTATTCATATGGGAGGACAAAGTTACCAAAATCCCAAAGCCACCAGTTAAAGAATTTGAACCAAAAAAGGTTACAAATAATGAAACACCGGACGAAAATGCCAAACGAAAATGGGAAAGGCAAACGGAAATTATACGACATGGTTTTCACGTGATGATTGCAGATTGGGAAAATTTTAAGCCAACTAAAGTTACAATCGAGAAAATACTGCAATTGGAAAAGGAGGTGCTGAACAAAAGTTTTATTCCAAAAGGCGAGATGACATTATATGACAAACTTATAATGATCTGGACACTCAGTTTAGACCGACAGGTGAGACTATACTAGATAAATAACTTCATATATATATAACATATATGTACAAGGCACAAACTATATAAAATATAATTTAGGGAAATTACGACACACCAGATCTCCAACCGTCACTTTTCTCACTAAATCCGACGCTACGAATGTGGGAAGATATGTCATACATGCAAGGCACCAACCCAACATTGGAAGGAGCACATTTCTGGCCCCCACAACTCAAGTTAAACCCAAACTTATTCGACAGTTTGGAAAATTACAATCCTATGAATAAAATAAAGGATGTGATAGGAGCACCAGATGGGGAACCAAGCACCACTCATTACAGGCCAGAATACCGATCACCAATTTTGACGGCGGCCACCAGGGGACCTACGGCATTTGTGGGCATATTGAACGAACCGGATGAACGACGGTACAAATACAACATGATTATTACGGTACAGAGTTATGTGGACCACCCGTACAAAAAGCAGAAAGACCGGAATTCCCTGAACGCACATGATGCCACCAGCAGTACGTTAGAGCGACGGGCAGGATCAATTGTAACTATCGAAGACAGCACAACTACAGTTAATGTGGAAATGACGATTGGGACTTTCGTTAAAATACCAGAAATCTGCAATTACCTGAGTGAAATAGAAGGCCACAAAAATGACATGAACAAGATGTTGTGGATTATAGAAACCATGATGACCAGATTCAGCCGAACAGATGGGGCATACAATCTGGTAAGAATCAAAGAATTGCGGAGAAATGGGACACAAGTGAGACAGGAGGAATATGACAGTGCACTGGCAGAAGTAGCTTTTCGCAAAGACTACTGCATGATCGCAAAATTCATCAGCGACATGGAAAAAATGGGAGTCACAGTAGCGTGGATCTGGGATGGCGAAAGTGCAATTGGCACGATGATCAGAGGAAATGACATGATGGAGTTCGAACTACCAGCATTTATGCTACAATGGACCATGAACGATTGGCTCAACAAACGAATGCCAAGAGCCATCAGAGGTCAAGCAGAAATCCAACTTGGAGCCTTTTTCCAAGCCCCATGGGTCATTTATACGCCAATAATAGACCATTGGGGCAACAGTGAAATTATTTCCGATCTTTGGGAAAACCAAGTTAATTTCAACAGGGCGATTCAGGTAACTATAGTTAAAAAGGACATCACACCGGACGGACGACACAAACATTTTATTGAACTGATTACGCCATCAGAACGAGTCATGTCGGCAAGACTGGCGGATACATTGGCCAAAATGGCCAACCCCAAAATCAAGCTAAAAAATGTTGACTGGATAAAAGTTCACAACGGCATTAAACCCATACCGAGTACGACCAGAGAAGTAGTGGACGAAAATATCCGTGCGGACTACTCAGATTGCATTTTTGATTTCGTGGAACGATCGAATAGAGCGAAAGTTGAAATCAATGCAGAAATATTTGGCAATGATAATCAAAAAGAAAACTGGGAACACACGAACATTACCAAAATTGTGGATGGCAGACCAATTATCAGAGTACACCGACATGTGAAAAGAATAGTGTCAAAGTTACAGTTCTGGAATCGAAGAGAAGGAAAAAACCTAGTACTAACTTCAGTTAACAGAATATCAAACTTCACCAAAGCACTATATACCACCGTGGCCACAAACACCAAAATCCAGGCAAATTCACTGACAACGGAAATTATATATGGTTTTGACATGGGCGAAGAGATGAATCTAAATATTAATGTTCAACCAATGGTAAGCATTATAACATTAAGCTTCAAAAAATCACAATAACCAATAATGACGCACAAAATAAGTAGGATAAAATAATATACAAATATAACACGTGATTTTAGGGAACCAGATACGGTACCAAAAAAGTATGCCGAGGTGGAGTGCAAGTAAACAGTATAGACCCGTGGAAAATAATTCAAATTTCTGAGAAAAACGAGCGCCGACGGCAACAAAAGTTAAAAGATGGAGAAAGAGAACAACCAGCGGTTACTAAAAAGAGCTTCTTCAAAAAAGCAATGTACATAGAAGGATTGAAAGGTAAAAGTAATCATAAAAATGTCATTATATTTAAAATCACATTGTTTAGGCTCCCAAACTTTAGTTGAAACAAAAGTTGAAAAAGTTGGCACCAAAGATGGTGACACTTATGTGGCACACAATAAGCACCAGCGGAATGTGGGAAACTACAACGACTGGAAACGAAACGAACGTCGAAGCTTCGAAAAAAGAGCGACAGAAAGTAAGAAACCATAGAATAAAAATATTCCAAAATAATTAACAATCTTTTTTAGCCAAAACCAAAATCCGACAGGGCATTATACAAATACGCCAAGATCTGCAACCACAAAACTATACCATGGAGGTACCCAAATGGTTGTTGGATAACGAAAACTTCTTCGAAGACTTATGCCAAGTTCAAAATATGGATCACCTGAGGGCGCTCTATAACAAACATGGCACCAGGTACCTATTGAACCGAAGACAGCTGCGGTACTATGCAGATATTCGCATACTGCCAAATTTCAATAAATTGGAGATATTGATGAGACAATACATCCAAAGGATGCATGATTGGGATGAAAGAACAACCCAACTTTTAGAATAAATTACTGCTGTACTATTATCTATATAATTATTACAACTGTAACCCAACTTTAGTTAGTGCTTAAAGTGTGATAATTTATTACTAGGACCAGTACAATGCTATAGACCAGAAAATACGGCACACGGAAAATCTTTAGGATATTTAGAGAAAATATTAATTTAGGGAATTTAGGGAAAATATTTTCTGCTTTGTATTACTGTTAAAAGATGATTGACAAAAAACCAACTATAGTTAGAGTGAATGTTAATAAAAAATTAATTACCACGACAGAAAAAACCAAATTATCTCTAGACTTATTAATTGCAAAGCAGGTACACGCAAGCAAAAAGTACCCAGAATGTTGACCAATGACAGCGCGCCATGACTTACACGTCAGCGGTTGCCACGTGGCATCGGGGCGCCAACAAGTACATTTTAAAAATAACACAGCAGATTTGGGAAACAAGCAGCGCCACCAACAGCAATATTTTTGTTTTCAAAAAGGAAAAGCAATCGGTCAGCCGACTTTTTGGAATGAGAAGTAGACAGGTATGGATTAGCAGACCAGTTTTAGCTAGAGGAAACTTTAGTTAAGTACTGGTAAGGTGTTAACACCTATCCCCACTTGTACCTTTCCAAAAGGCTGGTAATTTACCCAAAAATTTTTCCTTTTTGAAAAAATTATAAATTACTACCATGCAATAGACATCAGCAATAAATAACCCAACTTAGGTCACTAAACATCTTGCCAAACCATTGGAAAGATTAACAGGTAAAAGAAGAAAGATAGAAAAAGAACAACAAAACTTGAGCGAGGGAACAGAAAACAAAGGGCCGGGCCCAGAAGAGTGTTTAGAGGCTTACAATAAGGACCTCGAGGAAGTGTTAGAAGAAAGAGAACTCAAGTTTAAAACGGAAAAACAGGAAGGAGAACAGTTTGAAGAAAGACCAAGTATGCCCATACCAGAATCCATGTCAGACGAAACTTTAGTTGAAAAAGACACAGGGAAGGATTCTGAGGGTGAGGAACATTCGAAGGAGTTAGAAGGGTCCAATAAGGACGGGGATGAAAAATTTGATGATAACGGCTCGTGGGAGTCTAGCGTTATCAGAGAAATCGAAAAAGGACTCCATGAAATCATGGAAAACCCTAATGGGGATTGGGGCTCGTATACCAAAATAATTGTAAATATACTGGCACGCACGATTACTCTAGCGTCCAGCGAATATTATGGAAAGAAAGGGCAAGATATGTTGAAAGGGGACTTACAGGGAAATGAAAAATTTGACTGGAAAACCGAAAAAATGAAATTTGTTCTGGCCTCATTCAGAAAGAAAGTCGAAGGGGACGTAACAGGAAAGGAAACAAACACCAATAACAACGGTGTTAAAAGCTGGGAAAAAGAGTTTAAAAACCCGGCTTTCAAAAAATATTTGGATGGGGCAGTGGTAGCGATAGTACAAAAACGTTTGGGCATGAACATGGACGAAGTCAGAAACAAATTGCCCAAAACTTTAGTTAATAATTTTCCTTTCTATGACCAGGAGGGTTACAAGTTGGCAATGGCCAAACCTGACGTTAATGACCCTACGCTGATACGGGAAATTAGGGATCTATTACGGAAGACCATGGGGCCGAATTGTCTGATGGCACTCCATACCATATTTGGGGTATTTGATGACAAAGAGGAACTGAAGTTTCGACTTAAAGACTTGGCAGTGATGCAAACGCTGTTAAAAAAGACGGGAGAACACGGCACATACGCACCAATGCAGTGGGAAAACATCTGTTTCAAAATGAATCAACATTGGTCGCTAGTTACTTCGTTTGAACATCACCCAGGAATGCTTAACAGGACGCAAGTATACCAATGGACACATGCCATGCTAATTTTGATCCATGACCACTTTCCACGTGACACATGGGTCGAACTTAAGTTAAACAAGATCCTCGGCATTGCGATGGTACCAAACCATCGTAATGAGGAACTCTTGAGCGCTATTCATACACTAGTGCCCAAATACTTGACACTACCAGACCATATTGGACACAATATGGTGGAAAACAGACATGACGCGCATCAGATGGAGTCGGAAACATTCCAACAATGGAAAACCCAACCGGTAGTCAAACACTCCAAGATGGCTTATAATGAACTGTCAATGGCCAAAGACATATGGCCTGTACAAGCATGGGTCGCAGACTGTGGGGGAAAAGTGCAAAGTGACGACCGTGGTAACAACTACAGTTATCACACAAAAGGTAGGAAGTATCATCATTGGTAAAAAACTGTTTAAAATAATGGATGAGTCTATGAAACTTTTAAATTCCCAGAAAATACCCTAGCCGAGCCAGAATGTTCATATCAACCACCTCCGAGCAGTGCAGATACAGTAGTGTCATACAATACCAATATGGGGGACCAAATTGAACGAAAACTGGACACTATGAATCAGGAACCAGATTTCCACCAAATGCAACTACTGTTCAAAAATGAGAGCATACAAGTTAAACAGGAAATACAGTCGGTATCAGATGCAGCGATGTGGAAAAAGATTAGTAGCGACTGTTTAACAAACAAGGCCATCACGAATATCAAGTTATAAAAACGGCTCAAATACTGAACTCTAGTTATTGCAATACCCCATAAAACTATAGTTATAGCTTATATTCGTGTCTTAAAGAAAAAATTATTATTTGTTTCAGAATACAAGTCCAATAACAATATGTACAACAATCGCTTCCATGAACCAATGGGCCCTAGACAACGGAATGGGGCGCTCCAGAGACACAAAAATTCACTTTGTGAACTCAATGAGTTCCTAGTGAACGAAGTGTTTACGGGTGAAATTACCAAGGAGCAGGCCAAGATGTACAAAACTATAGTTATGTTCCAAGGGAGTGCAGATCTACGTAACCTGGCGGTTTACGACCGATTGGACCAGCTGAAAAATCGGGTGGTACAATTGGAAGAAAGTGGTGAAACGGGACGAAATTTCAATAGAAATTTCAATCGAAATCGGGCTTTTGACCCAAATTCGCTCACGCGTGTGGCGCGGGGTCCAGATGGAAATTGGAACCCGATGGGACCTTGGGAACAAAACCAACGGTTTATGCGGGAAAATCGGACCCGCAATATGAACCGAATCCCGATGAGCCAGAACATGAAGAAACGCTTCCGGGGAAAAGGCCGCTGGAGCAAAACCCAAAAAGCGGAGCGGAAAAAGATGGTCGAGAAGGCGCTATCGGCAGCGACACATAGAGAGAAAGTAGCGGTACTCAGGTAATGATAATTATAAAATACAAATTAATATTAGCGGTGACAAACATATTGACACGGAAAATACTAATACATTAAGGTCGCAACTGGTCGACACGCGCAACAAGCACCAAAAAGTGGCCCACGCGCACTTAACCAAGAAGATCGAAGCTGAGGCATGGAAAAAACAGGCCCTAAACATGTAAGTTATATACAACTTAATACTCAAGACACATAATAAAATCACATTAATAGCGAAAAGGCCGTAAATGAGAAGATGCTGAAGTACGAAAACCGAATGAAGGAGATCTGCAAAGGGGGCCATACAATGGTCTCGCTTACAGATCTGCTGGATTACATGCAAGATAACCGGTTAGAACGTGAAACTGAAGTTGCTGAGGATGTTTCGGAACAACCTTCGGTAACAGACATGGAAGATACGGTACAGAATGACCAAGAAAACGAAGGGGAAGTGGAATATGCAGCAACTGAAGTTGAAGGTAAATAGAAGCAAGCTAGAAGATCATATAACCATTGACTATTAAAAGTTAATAATTGTGCCATAGGACAAGACCAAGAAGGAGAGGAAGTATCAGAGAGCCTTTTTTCACAAAATGATAGCTGGGACCAAACTACACAACCTGCGACACAAGTGGCAACACTTAAAGAAAGCAGCCCGGAAAAAACGTAAGTAACATAAGATCATGAATTGTGTGAGTTTGAATTATATAAGAGATATAATAACATATAACTAAACTATACAACTATATATTAAAACAATATATATTATAGCCGCAACAAACGGGGACGCTACAGACGATCCAAGACGGCGACGAAATAAGAACATCCCTAAAATAATTTGAAAACAACTTTAGTTATTGATCTAAATTAGCAGTAGTAGTATCCTATAAACTATAGTTAGAGTATGTAAGAAATTGAAAATAAAAGTATTACCAAGTTTAGAATGCCCCAGAATAGGCTAACGGAAAATGAAATGTGGGAAAAGTTTGACCAAGAAAACCCGGATTTAGGTAATATTATTTAATAATATAAAAAATTTAAAAAAAAACACTAATCAAAATATTATTAGTGGACGAAGACATTGAAGTTAGACAGATGTTATTCGCAGAAGAGTGCATAAATAACCCACCATACTTGATGCACAGTGAACACACCTACCAGTTCCCAAGAGTATATGGAACGGAAATGACATTGGAAGTGGCGCCACGAGATTGGGAGGCTGCCAACGTACATTACGAAGGGGAACCATTGAACCTAACGCCGTTAGTTAATCCAATGGAGGAAGGTGAAGCAGAAAACTGGTGGACCAACTGGGCTTACTTTTTGGACCTACCAGATGGCACGGAGACACACATCAAAATGGCGCTGATGAGCATGAGATTGATGTTTAACATTATGGGAACTAAAGTTACAACACAACTATTAGTACCTCATGTTAAGGTAATACATATTATTATCAACCAATTAATTTACATCATAATCCAACCCTTTTTAATAGCAAATTATCGAACATTGGGCCGAAACAATTCCTACGGATGAGAATAATAACATTGTATACGAAGAAAATATCAACGTATACCAATTGTTCAAATCCAATGGACGCATGATCTGCGGAAATGAATTTACAGTAGTAAAGGTATGATGATATATATAATAACGTATGGCCCATATTACATTACGATTAGGAGCTCCGTACATGGCTACGATGGCGCAGTCGACGGACCCTATATGCAAACTTATCAAAGCTACTGGTTATCATTGATAAACTTGCTATGGAAATGGGGCCATATCCATCATCCTGGTGCCGAGCAGTTACAATAGAACTCGAGTTTTTACTGTCCATTCAAAAATTCAACGAACAAAATAGGATAGGATCACCATATGACAGCACAATAGACACGTGGATGACGGACATGCACAAAATAGGAGAAGAATGGACCAAAAAGGGAAATGATTGGAAGAAAACATTAGTTGGGAAAAACAAACTAAGTAGGGCACTCAAAAACGAAATATTGGCGGCCAAAGAACTCACGTTGCGAACATTAGACAGTAGCACCACCACAGAAGACGAAGACACCTTGGACGAATAGGACTTATGAATGGGAAGATTTTAAAACCAAAAAATTATTACAATTACCAAAATTATTTACTCTTAAAATCCTTAAAAATTTTTTATCTGCAGATTAAACAATATTACCAAACTTTAGTTAAAATTGTATGCCACCAAAAACATAATAAAATTTCATTAATTTTCATATAACATGAAACCCAGTAGAATGTAGCACATGCATGAAACGCAGAGCAAATGCACAACATGGAAAGGAGTGGCAACAAGTGGACCAATTAGTTAAAAGGTCATTAAAAAATGGAGAAATTAGACCAAAGTCTTGGGAAAATACACCCCTCAACCCCATCACCGCGGTCAAATATGACAGCGATGAGGGTGAACTTTGGGGACATCAAAGATGGTTGGAAAATAGTGTTGAAATGCTTGAATTATATGACAAAGTGGACAAAAATGAAATTACTCCAAAATGGGAAATGTTGAATTTTAGATTAGAAAAAGATTTTAGGGCTGGGATATTTAGTGAATTTGTCCAATTTTGGCCAATAGCCATCAACAAGTTAGGTACAGAAAAATCCAAACAATTAGCATACAAAATGATACATTGGGGGTTATCAGCTACAGACAATCAAGACCAAATCCCAAAGGATAAACCAAGAAAATTTCGTGGTAACACATCCTTGTCCACGAGATTTGTAATAAATGACAAATATTTAGAGGTCAAAAGGATGATGGGTATACCGGACACAGAACACAAGTTTACCATGGGGGGCACGGAATATGATATCAAATCATATTATCCGGCTAGGTCGGAAAGGATAATGGGCAGTTGGGTACAGTCAACTTTCAAACAGCCCAATCAGAATAAAATATTACAAAATGTTACTGTAATGCACGAACAGATAATTAACTGGGTCAAACAAGGGGCATTAGAATATATAGGACCAGTAAATGGCCACAACCCACCAATAGTCACTAGTTTGGTGCTTGCTAATAAAGAAGGGTCGGATGTATATAGGATATGTTTTGATGGCGGGTCTTGGAAAACTACCCAGAAATATCTGGTTCCATGCCAACTAGATACGGTATACGATGCATTACAACAAATAGACCCAGGTGATTATTTGTCAAAATCCGATGACAAATCAGGCTTTTTGCAGTGTAAATTTGACGACAATTCTAAACAATTAACTACAGTTAGATGGGGAGCGCATTACTTTAAGTTCCACGGAGCAATATTCGGATTAGGCAGGGTACCAGCAGACTTCCAACTGGTCAATAATTGTGCAGTTAGTTTTTTACGAGCGGCTGGAGTACCAGTCACGCTCTATTTAGACGACAGACTGGTAGTAGAAAAAGGTCTGACGGCAGACCAAATTAGGTTAATACAAGCGGGACTCATGGCACCCCCAAATGCATTTAAGACATTAGCTATAATTATAGCACTTGGGGGTTTTATTTCCAGGAAAAAGACCATCTTCATATGTGATACTAGGATTACTTTTTTGGGATTCATTATTGACACCATCAAACAGACTATTGAGATACCGGAAGATAAGTGGCAGAAACTTCAGATTATGGTCATAACTGTAGTTAAGTTAAGTGAAGTGGAATATAAATTTTTGGAAAAATTACGAGGATACATGTGCAGCATGATACTCGTAATTAATAACCTAAGACTATTCATCAGAAGAATTACGGAAAAACTTACAGAGGCAGATAAGTGTAATAAATCGATAATTAAGGTAGATGAACGATTAAGGGAGGAACTCAAAATATGGTTAGTTCAGGATAAATTTATTAAGAAAGTAAGGCCATGGATAGAGAAAACACCACTTGACATGCCATCCCCAAGCACTGAAATTCACACAGATGCAAGCGGTGCTTGTGGAGGTTGGGTTGAACCCGATGGTACGGAACGTACCTTTAGGTGGACACCTATTCAAGAAAAATATAATATTGCGGTCAAAGAAGCTTTAGCAATATATATTATGATGGTACAAAGACCTGACCTATTTCGTAACAAAAGGGTGACCTTTTGCTGCGATAATAAGGCAGTCGAACTATCATTTGAACATGGGGCTAGAGACGCCAAATTAAATGACGTTATTAGGGATATCAACATAATGGCAATAGAAATTAATTGTTTAGCTAAAATTAGATGGGTCGATACACTTAGTCAAAAGGCGGACAAGGCCAGTCGAACCACGGACTACAAAGAAGAACAAATCAACCCGGAACTATATAAAATCTTTAAAACTAAATTAGGGATAGATTTTAATTTAGATGGAATGGCAACTTTTTATAATAAATTAGAAAAAAGATATATATCATTCTATAATGAAAGTGAGTCCATACACAAAAATTTCTTGACATATAATCCACAAAGAACAGATATAATTTATCTGTTCCCACCAAAAAATATGGCACCAATAGTTGCGAACAAAATGTACCGAACTAAAGTTAGTTTCTTAATGATGTTCCACATTATCGCAGAAGTACCATTTTTTGCTGCCTGTAGACCATCAGATGTCATCTTTGAACGTGTACAAAAAGTCCTTGATGAAACTCAGCAACAACGACCCGGAACAGTGCCAGACGAAAATTTCCCATTAACATTCATGCCTTGCAAGAAATCCACCAAATACGGATATAAAAGACCAAATTATAAGACAGGAGAAATTGCCATTCTTTACAGGAAATAAAGAACTATAATCACGTACTAAATTTTGGTATGTTTACAACTTTAGTTTAAATAATTCTAGAATTAAAATGAACATTAGGATTAAAATTATTATTTAATTTAGAACCTCCCTGCAACCATACCGGTTATCATGTTTGCAGCTAAAGAAATACTACCAAGAGAGTACACCAAAATTATCAATAAATTCGAACTAAACCCAAATGTGAGTCGAAAATACCTGTCAACAGAAAACAATAGTTATGAAATAACGAATACCATAAGAAAAGGAATCATAATGATGACAAAAATGGTGACAGACTGGCATATTAATGTGTTGGAATGGAAAAAATTAATCCAAATTATCTTGGATACATTACCGAATGAAGATATACACCATGCAACGGTCATTAGCAAGAAGGTAAGCGATAACTAATTTCTAGAAAACGGTCCAAAATAATAAATTATTTCATTTCTGGACATTAACCAGATACCCTAACACACATTTTAGGAGTTCAAAAATTTGCACAGAACGATCACCACCAGCAATAGGGCCACCACGTGGTTAAAAATTCAAAAATCAATTATGATTTTGGCGAATGAAATTCCAGAAATAGAGAGCGAAGCAGAAACTTTAGTTATGGCTGTCAAAGAACTCCTACTTGGAAAACAGAGAAGATGTTCAGAGAAATACGTTGAATGGATACAAGAAATGCGCACCAAACCAAAGAGATTAGAAATTAACAAGAAAGGAGGAATCTCTGTCATAAACTAAAAAATTGCCTTTAACTGAGTACTACAAACTATAGTTGGAGCTAACAAAATCACCACATATCCACAATATGACTAACAAAACAATTTTCTTTAGAATGTTCGTACGCATTACTCGGTTCTTGATGGGCGCTTATTTATATGAAACCAAAGTTGCAAACACCATGATCATTTTGGCGATCATGGGTGTCAAAACCAAAATAAACGAAAAATTAGAATTACCACAGTTGGTTAAATGGACGCCGAATGAGAAAATTCGACCCCACAATTGGTCTCAAACTGAATGGGAAAAACTGTGCAACGATACCATTACTATTAAAATGCTGGAAAATGTGAAACAGGAAAAAACAGAAGGATGAACCTATGATTAACTTTAGTTATATTTCGACATAGAATGGCGGACGCTATATCCAAAGATTTGATGATAGAAGATATGGGAAGGCAGCAAGGTGAAGCAGAGAGCAAAAGGGACGGAAAAACGAACAAACCCGATAATAAATACTGTCGTGGTATAACTGAAGTTGAGGCTAATAAACTAATCAGGGAAGCATCGGGTCAGAAAGCGGCTAACTATGATACCATGGTAAGGGATATTGAACAGGCCTGGGCAGACTATAGGCGGGAAAATCTGACTTATGATAAACTGCTAAAAGATGAACAGGAAATTGAAGCATATCATAACAGATATAAAAATTTGGTTAATAAAGCAAATAGTGGGGGAGCATTAAATCCGGAGGAAACAAACGTTGTGAACAATATGAACGATTTACGGTTCGACGCATGGTTAGGAAGGGTACGAGAGTCGAGAATGGCCAGCCAAAAGTTAAAAACTTCCCTACGGTCAATCAAAGACACACTGACTAAAGAAGCGGCCACAATTCGGGCGGAATGTGGTACAACTTTAGTTTGGCAACAAAACGGCAAGTGGTACACAAAATATGCACAAGCACCAAATGATTCCGGCCAATCTAATAAACGACAGAAAGAAACGGTAGCGAGGGAATATGTGGAAATGCTTACAACACCGGAGGGATTACAACATTTGGACTTTGAGAATGCGATTGACCTGGTTAAAGAATACAGAGACGTTTTCCCCTATGAACACCAACAAAACAAGGTATTGAGTTTGGCGGTTCAAAAGATTGAAAAACAGCGCAGCTATATTTCGCGAAAAACATTTGCGGAATATTGCTACGAAACTTTTGAACAAGAAATCCAGTGGGACTTTAATCAAAATATTAAAAATATGATGGTTAATAAGGAGCAAAAATATGAACTCACGTTGCCAGCGGATCGGGGCGAACGCATTAAACAACTTCAAAAGGATGGTAAGGACTACAATTCTGTACGCGACAGAAATATTGCCAGGGAAAACCGCCGCAACAGTGAATTCCGAAAATTTAAAGGGGTTGGAAATAGGAATAATAATAAAGGGGGACAAAATAGCCAATATAACAATAGTTATACCAGACCAAGAAATAATGGACAATGGCCCAGAGCAAGACCAGCACAAAGAACGAATACGCGAGGTAGCTGGGGAAACTCTGGCACACGAACATACAACTCAAGTTATAATAACAACCAGGGTTACAACAACAGCTACAGAGGACGCGCGGCGAGTCGTGGCGCCTCTCGCGGCAGAGGCCGGGGCCAATCACGCGGCAGAGGAGGATTCAGGGGACGCGGCACGTTCAACGGTAGAGGTCGCTATTAGAAGGCATAAAACTAATGGAAAAATTCCGATACAAAACAACTCAAGTTATAGCTGAGCTTCACAAAATATTTAACCTTGAACCAACAATTTGAAATATATTTAAACTTTAGTTAGAGCACTATGCACCAAAATAGACATATTTATTACAAAAATAAAACTATACAAATAATATTTTTTAGAATGGATATTGAGAACGGGATTAAAGACGAACGCCGAGATATCTTCAGTCAAGTAAGAACGAACATATTGCGGACCATCACAAATGGCATAATGAATATGCCTAAGGATACCTATGATTCTTTATTTAAAATATTGGTGTCATCCACCAAAAACGGACTCCATTCCAAACTAGTTAGACTGCAACATGTCCATGAACCAGAGGCGTACATGGAGGTGCTAAAGTTACTAGTACTTGATGACGAAGAATTGGAGATCCTATTAGATGCAACATATGACCAAATTAAACTTGATATTTAAGGACACAACGTCTAAACTGTCTTTTGGAAGAACGAAGAAAGAACTAGACAAGTATCTTAAAAGGAAACAAATACAATGGGATGGGATAACACCATTTATAATTAGGAAATTTACACGTGACCTTATTTGGACCAAATTTGCAAAAAATCTAAAACTAAAGCCTTATATTATACATACTATTAAATATAACATATTATTTTTAATTAAACACAAGTTAGGTAAAGACTGCGAACTAATTAGAAGGGCGGTGAATAAGGGAGCCAAAGAGGCTAGTCATTTAGTCTATCAACTAATAAGACCTTGTTTGAACCAGGCGGATATTTTTACGTTACAAGAAGCTACTAGGGCAGCCAACTGGTTAGCCAAGGGGAATGAAAAACATAAAATTGCCGGACTAATGTTAATAACTTGTTTTTTAACAGGGGCGAGAACGGGAGATTTATTCACGGCCTGGTGGACGACAACACAAGTTCTTAAAGGGAAAGAATCCACTTTTTGGTATACAGAACTAAGATGTGGCAAAAACAACAAAATCCCCAAAACACGCCAACAACTTACCATCGAATTGGGAGTGAAATCTACACAGGTTTTTGCGGAGTTGTGGGACTGGTATGTAAAAAGGCAGACAAGCCTGGGACTGAACAAAGGGAAATTGTTCAAGTTTACAAGTACGGGAATGGTAACATATTATTATAAAAAAGCGTCCATAAAATTAGGGTTTACGAGAAGAATAACAGGACATAGTGGACGAAATTCAACTTTAGTTAGATTATTTAAGGCTGGGGTCAATGATACTAATATAAATTTGTTTATGCGTTGGAGAAAAGACAGCTCAATGATTTACAGTTATAGAAGTACGCTATTGGAAACAACCAACATCGCTGCACCACACCTTTTGCGCGAATTTGACGAAAAAGAATATTAACATTATTAACCCAAATAGCTAAGACCACTGTATAACTGAAAATTATAAACTATAGTTAGGGACCAAGTCAAGATAATTATCGGTATTTATTATTCAGAATGGTACGAAGTAAAAAGAGCATGAACAATATTATACCCACCATAGATGGTGCGTCTACAAGCAATCGAAATCGGGACAGGGACAGAGTTTATCCAAACTCTGCACCTCGTGCGGCTCGAAAACATGCAGCGCCACGTATCGAACTAGGGGGCGCCCGTACGGGGAGGAAACGGATAAGCAAAGAACAGCGCTTACAAAATGTTCGACAGAAGTTTAAAGATGCAAACTTTAGTTTGAACAAACCGTTGGAGCACAGTTTGGAACAGCTGGATTCATACATAAAGCGCCACCTAGTGGATGTCGAACCGCTCTACCTACGGCAATTATTGCGCACCCTTCATGGTTTTATGCCTGCGGGGGACCACAAACGTATCATTCGGGGTACACTTCAGATGTTTACCAGATGGGACTTATCCAAAATTTGGCAACGAATTACCAAATTATTGGAAATATTAAGTGAGGACCTAAAGATCAACACATTTGAGGTACAAAAGAAGATACCCATTACACGAATAGTGACGCCACTAATAGCCATCAGAGAATGTATCAAACCCGCAAATCGGGAAATGATGGCAGTGGCAAATGAGAAGCTAATACGGATCAGGGCTAATAATGTTAGCATGGCGCAAGAATAAATTATGATTGCAGAACAATAAACAACTTTAGTTATGGAATGAAATTACATTTATTTACAGGTAAAATTGTGTATTTTGAAAACGGGTGGCAAGATCAAGCTGTTGACCTTTTTCGAAATCTAACACCTTATCGTAGTCAGAACAACGATTTTCGCATGGTATACTGCACAAATAAGATTTGAACTTTATGCGCAACTCAGCAAAGGTAAGATTAGGGTAAAATAAATTCAGCCTTTTTTCGACAATACAGAAACGACGCCATTGATACGAAAAACGATTCCAAAACCTTTTTCCTGACCTTTCTTCTTCAGAAATTACGAAAGTCTTAACCTTATTAGCACTCAAGTTAAATGTAACCCGGGATCCAGTGCTAAAAGGAACTTTAGTTTGCAGAGGAGTTGAACATCTATTCAATTCGCCATCAGCAGGTAACTCTTGGTCATACTGTTCGTTTGACCATATTTCTCTATGTTCCCAAATTGAGGAGTGACCATAAACAGAATTTTTAGTATTATTGGAGTCGTTGTCACAGTAGAAAAAGCCAGCCATTTTACAAATGATATGAAAAAATTATAAGATTACAAAATTATTAGTTTAATGACAACTACTATAAACAACCTACTGATTAAAAAATTAATTTACAAATATAATGTAAAATTTTAAATTAACCATGATACTTATATAACACCTTTTCACAGCGCCACCACTATAGATATAGATTGTATGATTTTATGCACGTGATAGCAATCAAAAAGTCTAGAAAAATAGATAAATTATCGACCACTACAGGTGCAGCGTGGCACCTGGCAATTAACCAGACAGATGTTTGACCATGTACCTGAATTTATGAGAGAGGAAAAAACAGCAACAATTATTACGTCAATACAGTGGTTAGGTACAAAACGGATACGAGATGAATTATTAGAAGATGTAGATGAAAAACTTAAGTTTACGATATTGGTGAACAAATGGGACGATTTTATGCAAGCCTACATCAAAAACGTCACGGACATGGTCTTATACACGAGATCACTTAAAATGTCAAAGAAATATAGATATGTACTGACGGTTGGGATACTTAAAACTCAAGTTGTATTCAACAAATTGAAAAGTCTAGTAAAACTACAACTAGAATGGATGCTGCAAGAACCAATATTTAGGGAGGCATACCGACATCACGTAGAAAACTTAGACGGAATAGAAAAGATTTTAGTTTGGATTGAGAAAGGTGAAAAAATCAAGTCAACCAAAAGAATGTCCCGGCATTTGGAACACTCAGGAATATTTGACCATGCACTATTGGATATGGCGAAATATACCAAATTTATACTCTCATTCTTAGATGGTCACGAATATTCGAAGGAAATTGGTAAGCAAAATATTTAAAACTATAGTTAAATATAACATAATTTTCATGAATAGGTCCGAAAAATGAGAATAGACGCGGTCTCTAGAACACGATCGATCAGGACACAAAAAGAAAATTATTTCAACCATCGCCATTATATAAGAAGCCGCACAAAACACTGCCATTTTTTGAAGCGGTATTATTTTATTTTTTGGATCTCGGAGTATTATATAAAATATAGAGAATTATGGAAGGAGCACAAATACCATGGACAAATGAAGACTCGGTGGCATTTTCGTCACCGATGACAACTCAAGTTATGATGCAATTGACCAGCGTAGTGAGCCATAATACGGGCCGCACGGCACGTGACCAGATTGACCTGGCCTTGGAAAGCTCATATCAGAACATGTCACACCCTTTCAAGAATTTTATCACAAAGATGGAATATCGAATGGGGCAGTCAGACCGAGAAAACTATTTTTATGTAGTTCATCACCTGCAAGAGGCTGTTGTGACAATAGAAAACTGTACGGAGTTTACCAAATGCCAGGATGCTGACACAGGGATGCGCCGGGACTGGATCGAAGCCAAAAATGCTGTTCGGGATCTGGTGGATCGTATAAAATTATGGGGATTTCAAAAAGACCGAACAACTAAAGTTACTTGGGGGGCCTTTATTCAAACCTGTGAGAAAATGGATCGTGAGCAAGGCGAAGGCCATGCTATTCGACCATTTCTCCAAAGCTGTTTCACCATGGTCAAAAACGTCTGGCAAAAGGCGTTTAATGAGTACAAGCTTGTACAAAAAACTCTAAAGAAACGATCTGACCCGGAAGATGAACTACAGTTAGTTTTTGTGAAGAATATGGGAGATGACCACATGGGTCATATTCGGGGGGATTATGCTCTGATCACTGCGAATGTGAAAACGGGAAAAGTTTGGCGATACTTACGAGCTGGTAAAAAATTTTACGAGAAAGAAGGTTTCGAGCGAACATGGCGGGAAGTGGAGAAGTACACCAAGAAGGACAGCACGCACATGGCGATCCTATGGTCACGAAGACGGCGCCGGTTAACACCGCTGCGACCTAGAGTACCAGCTCGTCCACAAAATTATGATCGCTATGACCGGGAGTTATCGGTATGCATGGAACGATCTGAAATCTAATTAAACAAAAAAGGTATTTTCAACCATTTGTAAAAAATATTAAATAATAATTTTGAATTCAGAAACAACTTTAGTTAGCGCTACATCTACTCGGGACGAAAAATTTTCAAACTCTAGTTAGAGCTATGGGACAGAAAAAGACAGAAGAAACATGTGCAAATGTTACAAGCTGAATCAAAAAATTTTTTAGAATATTAACTGTTAGGAAACTTATTTAAAATTATTTACTGTTAGGGAAATTGTAAAGCATGCCAACATAGGATAAATATACAAGCCTTGCAACTATAGTTAGTGCCATAACATAATAAAACACTTAAAACGGGAAATATTGTATCTAAAAAATTGTTTTATTGCATCAAATTTATAACAGCAGGAATGTTTGCAAATATAGCTTGGCAATGTAGAGGGTTAATACAGGCAGTATCTGTGAAGAAAGATATAACTATAGTTTATTATTGCAACTACAAGTTATGAAGCATCGGAGCCTTTTTCCTTATGGTACATTTGACGGCCCTGATCTGAGTCACGATTGAAATTATCCATAGGTGAGAAGCTATAAAATTCAAGAGGTTAAAATACGAATTAGCTAAAATACTTTAATTTAGAACCATTTTATAGCACAAAAATATTTTTGTGTTTAAGAAATATAAATATTTGCTACTCACTAATCGGCCTCATTGTTGAAGTACCAATTTGACATATTGGCAGCAGCAAGATTCTCCCATATTTTACGAAGATTATCTTCGTATTGTAGGACGATCTCCACATATTGGGGAAGAAGTGACACGCAACGACAATTTTCTATATTCCGGATCTGGTCACCTAACTTAAGTTGCTCTAAAAAAATGAGTTTGATTAGGACCTGTATGGGGGAAATAAGAACTTACGTTTTTTAAGACTCGCCCGACGAAGTCCCAGGTAAAACAATTGGCCACTCTGCATTTTTTGCAAATGTGTAAACTTATCATTTACGGACTTTAACCGCTTTATAATCTTCCAAAAATCCGTACAAGGATCTTCTGGCATTTGTGTAGGCCAGACGGGAGCAGGCAGCGGATCCATAATTAAAGGTTCATTTGGGGGGATTTCCTCTAAGTCAGGCATTGGATCCGCTATGTGTAAAAAATTTTTTAACATATATAACTAATTAACTAAAAACTAAAGTTTAAATACTTACTTGACGGTCCATTTGGATCCACATTGACATCATCTGGGTCTTGGTATATTATATAGGACCCGTCGTAAGACTCATCGATTATTAAATCTCCACTAGTGTCTGACATCTCTTTTTTACAAGTGTTTATATATGATTTACAAAATCAATTAATCAAATAATTCTAACTTTCCAACTTTAGTTATAGATAATATGCAAGTCTCTCACAGGATTATTTATATATTAAGGGCGTAGGTTGAGAGAGACAAACTCAAGGGCTACGATTGGCTGATAGATGGGCTAATAGATGGACGTGAATAATCGTGATCTATCAGCCTCTAGCCCATTGTAATACCTTTAGGTATAAAGCTTAAGCGGAACGCTTTTGCACCACCGATCAGATAGAGTTCTGCTTTTATGTTATAAAAGTTGAAAACAC
>Ga0208946_1000054_pt1 | contig 21694 bp, 13 predicted proteins | sample AOAMet2_C49A8_80_2_FD_188075 | JGI IMG/M metagenome (GOLD analysis project Ga0208946, IMG submission 188075) | Ammonia-oxidizing marine microbial communities from Monterey Bay, California, USA - C0912_C49A8_80 (SPAdes) | ecosystem: Environmental > Aquatic > Marine > Intertidal zone | place...
GGGCATTGCAATAAATCTGCCTGTAAGACATAGTAAAGCTGCAAACGTCTGGACTTGTGCATCCAATCATGAAATAGTTGGCAAAAATGTCCTTGGCACAAATTGGACCTTGGATTACGCACCTTGGTACAAAAATCCAGACCTTGGTACGAAATAATCCAGACCTTGGACCTAATCCGGACCTTGGACCAAATCCGGACCTTGGACCCAATACGGACCTTGGTCCAAAAATGTCCGGACCTTGGCCAAAATGTCCGGACCTTGGCAAAAATGTCGGGACCTTGGCAAAAATGTCGGGACTTTGGCCAAAAATGTCCGGACCTTGGCAAAAAATGTCCGGACCTTGGCCAAAAATGTCCGGACCTTGGCCAAAAATGCCCCGACCTTGGCCAAAAATGTCCGGACCTTGGCCAAAAAAGTACGGACCTTGGCCAAAACTGTCCGGACCTTGACCAAAACTGTCCGGACCTTGACATAGCAACAAATCTGACCGCGGGCATAGCAACAGATCTAACCGCGGGGCATAGAAACAAATCTGACTGCGGGGCATTGCAATAAATCTGCCTGTAAGACATAGTAAAGCTGCAAACGTCTGGACTTGTGCATCCAATCATGAAATAGTTGGTGCTAGAACCTAGCACATCAAAAATACGACAACGATAATAAATACCACAACGATAGAAATAATATTAAAATAACTATTTAAGATAACTATTCAGATTTTGACCAAAATTTCAATTTTGTTTAAACTAGATATTTTGCTAGAATTATATTTTAGCATTCGAAAAACGTAGATGGATAAGAATTTGGCTTATGCTCACTTCAACTCTTAAAAGACGGTGCAGTCGAAGAAAAAGTTTTTGGTAAGTTTTTGTTTTTCCAATTTTGAGAATTTCACCAAATTTAAAAAATTAGATATTCGAAATATGACAGGAAATCGTATTGCCAACATTATCAATACGGATGGATATGAACTGCGACCATTCGCCGAATTTACCTTATTTAATAAGGATTAGTCTATAATAGACTAATATAATGTATATCTAATTTAGATATACATTACAACTGTAGTTTCACTCTCATTTATTTGGTCATCCTTATTTGTACTTTTTTTTTGTTCAAACATATTACGTTTTTATTGTTACGATTTAATAAAAGTTGGAAAAATGTATTATTATACATATAAATTGTGTGTATCTTTACATACCACAGTTTCGGACATCTGTCACTTTAAGTGATATTAAATAGTTCTTTTAATATTTCTATCGTTGTGGTATGTACTTGCGTATTTTTCATGTGCTAGGTTCTAGCACCAAATATTTCATGATTGGATGCACAAGTCCCGACCTTCGTTATGGTACAAGGCCAGTTGTGTGTTCGGTTTCCCACCATCACTACATGTAGTAGCTACACTTTTGTGATAATAAAATATCCATAAAATATAATATATAAGATATATACGTTTGTAGGCGTTTGCAAGTGTTGGTAAAGATTTGCGAAGGCTGGCAGACGTTTGTAGCTTTACTATGTCTTGCAGGCAGATTTATTGCAATCCCCGCAATCTGTTTATATAAACAGAAAAAGTGCGCTAAACCCAAAATAGGGTTCAAAGCAAAGCACTTAAACACCCGGGGCAGTTAGACGCTGCTATACTGAGGTTAGAATGGTTTATTCTTCCTTTGCATTTTTTACATCCGTTTTTATCAGGGTTTGGCTTTCGGCCAACTTTCTTTTTAATAATTTTTGGCATTTTTTTATTTATAATTAGTTACAATTATTGTTCACTTTATATAGTTAAAATAGCGCATCATTAGGGGCTAGGCATATCGGAAGTTTTTGTTTGTTGCCTGCTGGCAATCAAACAACAAAAATCAGTCACCGGTAACCCATTTTTACGGCTATTCCTAATGGCGAAATTGCAATCAAAGAAACAATATAAAAATCGGCTCTTACTTTTTAATGCCGCTCTTGATATCGCCGTATACAATTTTCAATAATCTGACGTTAATACATTACCCATGCCGGATTGAAGGCCCAATAAACATAACATAACATTTCTGCTTGGCTTGGGCCATTTAATGAAAAAAAAAACCTGTTCGGTACAGGTACCAATAATTCGTTTTAAACCACATTTTCTGGATAACTAAATATTTTCCACCTATTGAATCAACTATTTACTAATCCGTATTATATCCAGTCAAAATAGTTGACAATCAACAATCAATTTCATGTTCATTGGAATTACAGTACCTACAATTTTCCACTGACGTTTGTAAAAATTCCAGATTATTTTTATGTTTAAAAATGTTGTATTTAAATTGGCACACAGCTGCTGGAGACATTTTATTTTTGTTGGTTATTTAGCAGTCGGTTTCAAGAGGGATTAACTGAAGAAGTGCTTCTAACAGATAATTTAGGTTCAAAAGAAGACGCCTAAAATTTGCCACTTGATTTAGTATCGCAATTTTCAGTTGATGTATCGTTATAAATACAGTATTTTAGTAAAAAACGTTCAAACGCAACAATTTGAATTATTCGCAACGACACTCTTGCAACTTGCAAGTTGCAAGTTTTTTTCGAAATCATCATGCTTTATTCAGATTTTTGCAGTCACTTTCCATTATTTAATTTATATATTTTTATACTTTATACATTTCTAAAAAAATAATATCCCTAAAAATTATTCAGTATTTTGCTGAATATTCTTTCTTGTATAAAATCAGTTATCGAAGATCATAATAATAGTAAATCAAATTCAATCTTTGTGCTAAATCACGAGCAATTAAGGCACCTGGCCAAACATTTACATTATATGAATGAACTCTAATGAAAACTTCCAGTCGATTAATTTTGGTAACATTTGCGATAAAGTTAATTCCGAGATTTCACGGTAGTCGAAATTCAAGTTTGTTCAGGCTGATAGACTGAATAATTTCGAACATTTTTTAACCAAAGAATTTTTGAATAAACTGCCATAAATCAATGTTAATCACAGCCTAAAATGTTCACCCAGGTTCTGCCTAAATACGAATATTTGGCCCAATTTGTCAGTGTTAACACCATGGACATATATCTATACAACCAACCTCACATGCACAGGATTGATAAATTGGAAATACGTGAATTTTTGGTTTTGCCAATATTCTTATGAAATTCAATGTTTACAAAATAGTTTCCCGTATTAAAAAAAATTATAACAAAAATTATTCAGAAACCATTTAGAAATAATTTAGAAACCGTGATATTGAATGTGCTACGACGCCTCCAGCCTGCACGGTTATAAGATATTGATTTTCGAAGCCATTTTTTACATAGTAATAAAACTATAATTCTAATATTTTCGTATATACTGTATTGGTAGGCATACGAAAAAATATGTTTGATTGATAAACTGATAAACGTGAAATATGTAAAGGTTTGGTTTTATCGATATTCTTAAGAAATTCCATTTGGAAATTCCATTATTGTTTTTTAACGGAAAAGTTACAAAAATGTTGCTCATAGAGGTGACCGTCTAAATAGTCCAAATAAAATTTGAAATCGGAAATTGAATTAGTTTAACTATGGAAATGATAATTTTACAATTTTACATGCAATTAATCGGATTAATCGTTTTTCTTGATTTTTAAACTTTTATAAAAATTCTAATACCTGTCTTAAATTTAACACAACTTTAACGGATAAACAAGGTCTATCTAGGAAAACATTTGACTGATCACTTCCGTATATAAATTTGGACCTGCTAAATATTTTGACGTAAAAAGGATCTTGAAGTAGTTCAGAAATATTTTTCTCACATTTTATGTATATGTTAAAACATGGTATAAATCATTTTAATCCCAGGGAAAGTATTGTATTCTTCGATATATCATAATAATTCAAAATATAAAAATGTGCGGGTACAATATTACCATATATTAACAATTAATTGATCTCTAAAATTATTTAATCCCTAATTTTTTTGGGAACCGCATTGTTTAACACTAATATTTTTAACACACTTTTTTTAACACGAATGTGTTAAAAACATTAGTGTTAACAATATTGTGTTAAAAAATTCAAAAAAATTTAGTGTTAAAAAATACAAAAAATATTGTGTTAAAATTCAAAAACATTTAGTGTTAAAAAATACAAAAATATTGTGTTGAAAAATTTTAGTGTTAAAAAATATTAGTGTTAGAAAATTAAAAAAATCTTTGTTAAAAAAATAGTGTTAAATAATAGAAAAAATCTGTGTTAAATTTTAGTGTTAAAAAATAATACCACAGATTTTAGGGCCTAAATATAAATATCTTACAAAATAACATGTGTCGGTAAACCCACAATAAAGTACATAAACATTTCGGCTGTCGAACAAAATTGCATTTCGAATACGATTCAAAATATAATTAAATTTACGAACATCTTAATTTCATTCAATGATAACGTACCAACCAAACCGCAATACAATATTCGTCTAGAGCATACAGATACTATTGTACTACGTGTCAATTTTTATAATTATGTTCCATAGTAAAAACGGAGCGTAAACAGTTGAGGCACGCATTATTGCAAATAGAGCGACATTTTTTTGATAAAATGGAAATCTACTAAAACTACCGTAATAGGTTTGAAATACAAAAGTTGAATTGTATAATTCATATTTATATCCATCAGATTAAACCAATTTTGTCGCCATTTTCTGCGGCACGCTAACCGGTAGCTCTTCTGGTTATTTTGTGGTAGAAATAAAGTGAAAATTAGATACGTTTCACTATAATTTATCCTCATCTTTAAAATCGTTTCCGTCAATCAACCTTGAAAACCATAAGACGCCAGCTTTTTCATACCAGCTTGTGGCGACTTATGGCTTAAGGCGGTAGATTTAACGACGTTAAAAAAATAACGTGAATCGATAAATCAAATATGAATTGTAATGAACTTAAAAGTCAATCAAAATTGGATATAGATAATTCGGCGGAAATTTTAAGTGTATTGAACTAAATTTACATCAGGGTAGTATCAGTCATAGTAAAAACTCATACAGTATTGTAAGAAAATTTCAGATAAAACATTGTTAAAACCCTTCGCCTCCATAAAACTCAACCCTAGCTCCAGCCGCCGTTCGCCATCGTCGTACTTCAGCAATCCAACCAGAACCCTAATCCTTTCGGGTGCACTCTATCTGTTTAATTAGGTAGCCTACATAATCAACTAAAACATTGTTTAAAAATTTTCAATAAAAAATATCTAAAAATTTTATTGTAAAAAAATTGCTAAAAAACATTGTTCAAAAATGTCATTGTAAAAAAAGTACCAAAAAAATTTCATTGTCAAAAAAATTATCAAAAAAATGTTGTTAAAAAATTTCATTGTAAAAAATCTAATTTCCGTTGTTAAAAACAATATTGTAAAAAATATTCGTTTTTGTTGTCAAACAATTTCATTGTAAAAAAATACCAAAACAATGTTGTTAAAAATTTCCTTGTAAAAAAAATTCTAAAATTCTAAAAACATTGTTAAAAAATCTAATTTTCTTTGATAAAAGAATATTGTAAAAAATATTCGTTTTTGTTGTTAAAAAATTCATTGTAAAAAAATATCAAACAAATGTTGTTAAACAAATTCATTATTAAAAAATTTCTATCAAATATTGTAAAAAATATTCGTTTTTGTTGTTAAAATTTCATTGTCAAAAAAATTATTGTAAAATAATACAATTTTTTATTGTTAAAAAATTTCATTGTATAAAAATTTCATTGTAAAAAAAATCACCATCATACTATGGCTTATACGGTATGACTCATACAGTATGAGTTACCTATATCAACCTACATATATGGGGTTATTTTTACACCAATTTTTTAAGTACATACTATTGAATAGTTCGCTTGAATTTTGTATAATGTTGTAGTCATTAATTCTTAGAGAGAATAATCAATTTTAAATTTTAAAAGTGGCATATATAATTTCTTGGATTTCACTTCCGGCAACCACTTTAACCCATTAAACGTTCAAGACAAACCATTTTTTATTGATGAATCTTTCTTGAAAAGGTCAAATCGATATTACTTAGACGTATACTGAATACTTTTTACATGACAATAACACGTTTGAAGCAATTTATCAAAATCTTTACTGTATGCTCCGTTACGTAAACAAAATCTTCAGCATCACTCGGCGGTATCATTTTTATAATTTTTACCTAAAAATCGTTTACGCTGTTACCTTTTACCAAACGTGATATTTTTGTTTTCGGCATCGAACGGCAAAATCAAAATCGTTGCCGAATATTATTCACATATTGCCGTGGTAAATTATAAACCAGAATTAGAAGGTTGATCAATTGTGGACTAGTGATGTATTGGCTTAATGGATTTCTAACGAACTACAGGGTGTGATACTATCGTTACACAAATTGTTACACAAACCGTGTTTGCTGTACAAGACCAAGAACGGAGTTTTAACGGATTATTACTCCTGTAAATCGTAGATTATTTTCATAAAAATAGTTATTACGACAAAAAAAATATAACACGAAAAAACTACACGATATGATACAACATGGAAGTAAGCAAATAATGCAAAAAAGTACAAATTTCAATTTCTGAACTTTATATAATTTTTATAAATGTGCTATACTAGCCAAATTTTAACCCCTTTCAAAAAATCGGCCATTTTATAAAGATCGATTCAATTTTATTTAATTATCGGAATGAACCCTAATAAATGGCTGGTACAATAATGAACATTCTCGGCCGAAATTGGCCTCATAAAAAACGCCTAGATAATTAAGGCGTTACGATTTATTCAATTTTCACCGGAGCACACATGTTACGCAAAAAAGGAAAACTAAGTATGATTAGAAATACCGTTTTAGAACGGTTCAAATTGCGAAACTAAAATGTGAATATGAATGGTACTACGTAAAAAAATAGATACGAATCCGGAATGTAACCCGTACCCCCAGTAACACTTCGACACCTTGGCCCTTTCCAACTCTGATTCAAATCATAAGTACTATTTTATTTGAAAATATATATACTTGGCTCCTTATATAAATATAAATCTGGTCATAGAATGTTCATGCTATCTTTATCGCAGATTCTATCTACTATAACTTCTAAATATCGGTTTATTTAAAGACTGATGCTCTAATAGATTTTTGCTACCTTCTTCGAGTCAAAGTGTGATCGTCTGACCTAAAATAAATATTAGAAGCCACATGCATATCCAAACATTTTGACTACGAAAGGTTATCACTGATGCAATTAAAGTCAACAGTTATCGTTACACAAATTTTGAGATGTTTACCAACATTTTTGGTAATTTTCTCCAGTTCTTTTCAAATCAAAAAATACGGTAACTTTGACAGATCGCAACTTTCGCTAGCTGGGTACAATCGACCCCATTTTTAACTACATGCAATTTGTCAGATATTACCATTTCACAGAAAATACCACACTAATAATTTAATTAGAATATTACGATGCCACTTTGTACGGCAGTACACTGATACGGAAACTTATTGTGATTTGAATGTGATATGACGTTTAACACGTAGACTTACATTGACCGGAATGATAAATATGTAATTACATTTCTTCATTCTTTCATCAGGTATTTCTTGGATGAATGGTAGAACAAAATTCGTAGAACATTCCTACATTATCTGTACCAGGTGCAACTACGGACAATCGTCATCCTTTAAAATATTTCATTTTTTCAAATAAAATAATTTTGTCAGAAATTACTTATACAATGTAACTTACTTTAGATAATTATTTTTCCTTCTGACCAATTAAAGGCGCGGAAAGTGATGCGCGTTGACCAATTAAATGCGGATAAATAATATCAGATTTAAAAATACATTTTTAAATTATGTTTTACATCAGATAGTTTACCCGGATGTAGAGTTCTATGGATGAAAAAACAATGACAAAATAATTATCTAACTGATAAAATAGCCCGAGTGGGTTCTCGTAGGCGGGTGATTTTATCGTATAATACATATGGTTCCAATTGTAAAGTTTCGGCCTAATTTTCGGTCTAAATGATAAAATTGTCACGAGGCTACTATGGTAATACCCTACTACAGTAATATAATAATACCTCAACTGTAAAATAAATCACAAAAATAATTTTTGATAAAAATTTACTAGATACGAAATTTTATTAATTGTAAAATTTAGAAAATGCTAATAAAATTCAAATAATTGTAGCCCACATATATTTTATGTTGATACAGACGCACATTGGTTTTTACCTCTTGGCACTTTTAATCAGCGCTTACAAGGAACTTTATACCGCGGTTTTAGTTTGTTATTCTCCGCTGCACTTTGGGTGGAAATAAATAAAAGATTGAAAGCATACAACCAGTAATTCATTTTTATCAAACCTAGTTATCACTCAGTTGACACGCAGAGCAATATTTCCAAACCACAGCATGGTGCACAATAGACAATATTGGCAGATTATGTTGAATAACTAGCTAGATCTGAATATTATTAGAATTGCTGGAAAATCATCCTCATAAAGTACATTTAATTTTTCAAAAAAGTTTACACCACGTTTTCCAAAAAAACTATCCAATGAGAAGAGTATATAAACGTTTTATTGGAAATTAATAGTGAGGAGTTTTCACGGAGAAGAAGGAATAATTGTAATTTTGCAAAATTCTCCTATAAGTGGCAAGCTTTTTAAAATGTTTCTACGGGACTAAAGATGTGTCAACCTTTGGCAGCCAACGAGTGTCATATTATATAAGTCATATATCGTGAGTCATAATCTATGAGTCATATATTTTCCCCATAGATTATGTAGAGGGTGACATTACCGTGAACATTCACGTTTGGTGGAGGTAATTTATTTTGCTCGTTGGTCATCAGCTACTCATATTATCCGGATTGCATTAACACATATCGTGCAAGCAGAAATGCAACACGCCAATTAAAACGCAAATTATTTTAATCTTGATGACCTTGATTTTCATTATGATACGAAACGGAATATTTTAATGCGAACGGCGTGTTAGATGTATACTTGTCGCATCAAGTGGAATTTGACTGGATAAATAAGCGTTTATACCGGTCTAACTTGCATCTATTTTGACAAATAAACATTTTAATTAATTATATATTTTACCGTTTATGTTTTTATAGTAACCGAGAAAATATTTTCAATGTTACCTGCTCATTTGTTACCTGCCGAACATATTTTTTACGTCAAAATTTTTTTACGCCAAATTTTGTTTACGCCAAAAATTATTTTACGTCATAATAACTTTTTTACGCCAACAAAAAAAAGTTATACGCCAATAATTTGTTTACGCCAATAAAGTTTTTTACGCGAAAACATTTTTTATGTCAATAATTTTTTTACGACAAAAGACGCATTTTTTACGCCAAAAAAATTTGGTTACGTCTTTATTTACGCCAAAATTATTTTATTTACGCCAATTTATTTTAATTAGGCCAAACTAATTGGGCCCAAACAATTTAACGCACTTTTCAGGCGGTCAAAAACAATATTTTTTTTGCAGAATTCCATAGCGCACAGTAAATTCGCAATAGTACATAGCTTGTTTCAAATACTGCATCTATTTTTGGTTTCGTGATTTTCCTCATTTTCTTGCGAATTCTGGCAAAAACCGTTTAGCAAAAACCGTTGCAAAAATATGGCACTATCTGTGGAATCACTGAATAAACTGAAATTCACCTGAATAATAAAAAAAAATAAAATTTTCAACACTATAAGGAGTGTGCCATAAATTAGAGCCGACTTGAAATAATGATTTTATGGTGACTATCGCACAGCGTGTTTTGATAAAGTATTTTAAGGTGTTTTTCCTGTAAAAGTATTTCACCTTTTTTGAAAGCCTCTTACGTTTCAGGAATTAAAATATGGACCTGAAGTAAATATGATTTTAGCATATGTTTTAGAATCTACAATGTAGATTAATTGCATTTTGTTGACCGTAACCATGATGAATGATTTTTTTAGAAAAATTAGAAATTGCATAACTGTGTGTTGACTTGGTTTCCAATTTTGCACGTTTGATTCAATTCGAAATCTCATCGTTAAGCTAGCTGATTAGATTTGATGATGCAATTTTAGAAACTTAAATCACACAAAAAATTGAAGGTTCTAAGTTTTCATTTGACAAAATTACAAAAGTTCGTATTTTTCAAGATCAAAATTGATGCGACTGGATTAATTAGTAAGTTCCCTATCGACCGTGTCTTTTCTATTAATTACGAGCATATCGGATAATTTTACCAAATTGTTCATCATTTGTTCATTATGTAGACATTTTTTACCCGAAAGGTATTATTTTTCATTAAAAAATCGGTCAAAGCTATTTTTTTATATATATTTATATATATTTTTTTTATAAGGAATTTGTTTCGGAAATTTAATTTACTGAATCGTCAAATCATTGCATTTGACTGGCTAATATGAATTTGATTGGGTGATACGTCATTGTAACATCCGGTTGAGCAAAAATTTTTACACGTGCGGTAGTTGAAATATATGTTTGAATCTTATCAGCAAAAAATCAAAAGAGCTCGAAATCGCCACTTTAAAATAGACATATAAATCGGATAAAAATATGTGTAACATACTTATAACCTATAAGACACCTATGATATCAATCATTTCACATGGGATTGATATATTTGACAAACTCAAGATGATTTCAAGGACTTTCAAGGAATAAAATTTTATCGGATTTTTTTTTCGCACTTGATTAACAACAAAAATATGGAAAATTTGTTTTACCAGAATCTAAAATTTTATCGCCATATCTTTGCATTTTATGTGAGTGTTACCCAACCAAACTCTAAATGGTTAGGTGCCACCTACGTAAAAGGTTTCATTTCAATGGACGAAAGTTATGTTACACATACTGTTAGGGTGTCCGGGCGTACTTTCAAATGGGCATAACTCAAAACGGCACGGTCCGTCTACTCTATCGAATGAGCGAAAAAACTCCCATCTGGCGCCCAAGAGCAAATAGGGCCAAAAGGGCGCAAATAGGGCCAAAATGGCGCTGTAGGGCGCCGGATGGGAGTGCCCACTTATTTTTTTCGTTCATTCGATACAGTAGACGATTTTACATCACATATCAGAAAAAAATCGTTACGAGTTATGCCTATTTTACCATTTTTTCGGCCCGGGCACTCTACATAATGTATACCGTAGTAAACGTACTAAAAGTGTGCTAATAAAATTGATAAAAGGAATTGGCACGTGCGTACATTGACGTTTTTATTATTAGTTATTTGTTTATTTATTTGGTATATTATAAACCCAATAACCTGCGTAATAATTTTCGATTATTATTTTTGGTATAAATGGCAGTTGTAAATAGAAAAATTCTAGCAGAGGTACCAGGAAATGGTGGAAATATTCTTAAAAAAGCACAACACCAAAAATGGATAGAAGCATTATTTGAAACAAGTTTTATATATTTTAGCGGTATATCATTACTTTTTAATCAAAACGGTTTTACTTGATTTGCAATGCATCATCTGGATCGGATAGCAATCAAAAATCACTCAACCCAAATTTTGGCAAAATTTTTATACAGATTTTTTGATGTTATTATAATTCTTTTAACACCATATGATTTATTACCGTCATGTGTGATTCATATTATATGATAAAGAAAATGACAAATGCCGCAAAAGTGATCATTACGATAATACGGTAAAAATTACGGTAAAATGTGATAATTGGGAATTGCAGTAAAAAACGTTTGTGTCCGACCGAATACCGCGTAAGAATGAAAATTTGTGACACACGTGATTTAATTGCCAAAATTTTCGAAATTTTTCTTTTAATATGCGGTAAATTCATGGTAGGGAAATTGCTCAATGTCATGGAGCTGTCACCATATTGCATTGAACTGGCGATTGATAGCAAGACGATCAAGTTGGGAGCATAATCGATCCTGACTCTACCTGGGAAATGATAAATCAGGAAGCTTCGGTCAGCAAACAGATAATTCAATTTGCAATTGACAAACTGGGCAACCCAGCATTACCTGTACCAAACTTAAAAATAACAGCAATACATATATTTAATATATGTATACAAAGTTTGGGTAAAAATCGAAATTTTGGAAAAAAATCGTAATTTTATATGACAGGAAAGAGCGGGCGAGCGATAGGTAGGCCCGAGCAGGGTTGTCCAGGACCCGGACTAGTCCGAACTTTTTTCATTCGGGCCCGGGTCCGCGTCGGTAAGCTCAATGTTATGTGCATCATTTCGATACAGTGCCTGGCGTGTATACGTTACGATTTCCCCTTTACGTTACGATTTTTGAATTTTTTTTTGAAAATTGACTGCTAAAAACATTACTAAACTCGGAAATTCCCCTATACGTTCCGATTTTTGTTCGCGTCTAGGGTTTTTTAATACAATTAAATAATTAAATGTAATTAAATAGAATTAAATGATTTTGTAACCTTTTTCAAAAAGGCTTTTCTAACGATTATTACTGGATACAATTTTTTCTAAAATAGTATTATGGTTGGGTGCTAGTATGTCGTAGTGTTAGAATAAATGACAGTATTTCGCATATGCTTTGGAAAAAGGACCCGGATGTATTTCAAATTCAGTATTTTTTTACAATTTTTATTAAATTTTTTACCCAATTTTTTCTCATTTTTTCACCTTGGTCGACTGTAATATGTTATCGTCGTGCGAATTTCTTCCCAATTGAAAAGTATTAAAATATCAGCACCAAGAAGTGATATCGAGATTCTTGCCTTCAAAATATTTATATAAATACGGTATATTATTTTTGACCTAGATTTCCTTGTGACCGCTAAGGTTTAATTACAAATACTTTAACGTGAATTTTTGTTAAGAATTTTTACGACACTATTTTAATTATATTACCATGTAGCCGAATTTCCTGATTATTATTTTTTTCTCAAAAAGTTCGGCCTGGTAACAACTTGTCAATACGAAGTGGGTATCCATGTTGTTTCCCACACCCCCAAAGCTTTGCAAAGCCACATCGATTTTTTTTTGGGTTTTATAATTACATTAAAATTTTTTTTGATAAAAAATCTGTAAGTACATCAATATGTTCTCTAATCTTACAACTCAGGGGATAATTTTTACACGTTTTTTCAGGCCGACAAAAATATTATTTTTTGAAAAAAAATTTGGTACATGGAAAGACACATGTACATGTGCAGGCACTTCTGTTCGGACATGATGAGGAAGGGAATGGAATTTGGAATGTGATTTTTCAATTATCGATTTGGCACATTCTTCGATTTTGAAATAGAAAAATTGACCTTTTTGTCATAATTACGACAAATTCTTTTTCACGTTATGAAATTCTCAAGTCTGTGAGTGACACGAAAAGAGATGTTTTTTGATTATACTTTTTTTACAATGAATTTTACGGTACTAATTAGTAAATTATGATTTTTCATTTTGATGAAAAAGTAGTGTGATTTTGAATTTTGTAAGATCTGGGATATGCGAAGTAAATTTGGGTCCTGACCAAATTCTGACGCAAAATATGGCGTCCATAAATATAATTTTATAAAGTTGTGATGCGGGTGAAAAGGTATTTTACGGGAATGTTTACTATTAGTAAAGTTGCGAAAAGTTTTGGTTGCATTAAACCGCATTTAATACGTGCATGATAGCAATTTGGCGAAAAGTGAGTTGTTAACTCTTGCATATCAGATTGTTGCTCGTTCCGGCCTAGACAAATTTTCTCAAAAAATATTAGATTTTGGCGAAACACCTTGTAATTTTCTAGCACAAAATTACTCTTAATATGATATAAGTTAGGGTGTCCATTATATTATAAATTCTAAAAAAGTGTCCAAGACAGCAGATGGCCTGAGATGGAATGTACGTCTTGAATACCTCACTTTTCTATTCAGCTGTCAAGCAGAAAGCGCAAATTTGTCAACTTAAAAATTTTTCTTCTAACCAAACTGTTTATAAAACTGAGAGCGGACCGCTCGGCATGCTCGCGGAGAAAAAAATATGACAGCATGATAACAGTTTTCAGTCTTGAAGTGCGAAACGCATTGTTTTTCATATTTCACCAATAATGTGCGTTCATGAAATTTAGAGCGCGATTTTTGTAGACAATTATAAGATAAAAACATTTTAGAAAAACATATATGACAAATATTTACCGCTCAATGGGCTCGTCAACGCACTTATGTTTCTTATATAAGAAGGCTTTACTCTGGGAGTTCCGAATATCCGATCGAGCTCTATGACGTAACGACCTTTCGAGTAGAATATAATAGGAGGTCAGATATGTTAAAATTTATTATAACTCATATTGTGCTTAACCTATAATATCATAATCCATTTCATCTGCATTGAACGCGTCGTTTTTAGCAAACAATACCTAGGACACTGGCGTAAATGCTGGAATTATCACTAAGTAGAATGAATAGCTGATGACAAATGTTGGCTTTGCGTTGAACGTGGCCCCTACAGTAGGCGCCCTACTAGTCATTCTGACTTTGACCCTGATTTTACGAGTAAAGTTTTATAACATATTTTAAATATGATATTTCGCAATATATTTCGTGCCAATTTGGAACATAGCACTTTGTTTTGGCGCCATTTAATTAGCGTACACTATTTTTGGCGCTGAATTTTTTTGTACATGTCGACACAAAAATATCGTCGAAAAAGGAGTAAACTTTCTAACAACTATTTCGAAATTTTTTATTTTTTTTGTTATCTTTTTGATTTACCTTATGTTTTTGAAATTTCAATTTCCTAGTGGTCAGATTTTTTTCAGAAATTTCATTCTTTTATTCTAAATTGTTTTATTTTTATTTGTGATTTCGATTCTCTAAACATAACAAACCAAAAATCGAAATTTCAAAAAAAAATTATTGAATTAAGTAATTACGATTTTGTTAATTTCGATTTTGTTAATTCGATATTTTCTTAATTCAATAATTTATTTCAATAATTTTGTTTATTTAAACAAAATCGAAATTAACAAAATCGAAATTAACAAAATCGAAGTTAACAAAATCGAAATTAACAAAATCGAAATTAACAAAATCGAAATTAACAAAATCGAAATTAACAAAATCGAAATTAACAAAATCGAAATTAACAAAAAAGAAATCATATGCTTCCAAAAAGAAAAATGAAATTTTTGAAAAAATCTAAGTCTCACTTAACGATACTTTAAATTTGAGCAACAAATCTAAATTTCAAAAACCACAACAAAAATCAATTTCGAAAATTTAAATTTCAGCAAAACATAAAAAAATTCGCCGCTAAAAAAATACTGTACACTAATTAACTGGCGCCAAAAAAGTTTACATGCGATAGGTATGTTAGTTTCGCAATTGGTACTAGTTAAATTATACTAAAATCTAGTAAATTTAGGGACATTATTTGGGGGTTATACAGTCCATGACCGAAGAGTGTCACACTTTTGTAAAATACCGAACACCATGATAACAGTGTACGATTATAAAAAAATATTATCATATTTTTATGCGGTAGAAAATCTTATACCACACAGACGTGGGGCACACGTATGATTACTTGGTATTCTGAAAAGTGTCACACTTTTTTTTCGTTTTGTTTTATTATAGGTCCAAAAATAGCTAAAGCTTTTGGCTAAATTTTCCAAAAATGTCACACTTTCCCAAAGTTTTTTTAAGTGTGACACTTTGCCGCCACGCACTGTATAAGCATATTGCTGTATTTTATTGTCTTCTAAATTTAGCTAAATGTAATATTTGAAAAGGTGCAAATGAAAATCTGAGATTTTTGACACATATTGTCGACGTCTGATATTTCTTCAAGGTTAGTCGGACCGGATTATAATTGATTGCTTTGGTTGATTTTGGTGAACAAATTTTTGTGGTAATAACTAAACCCCCATCTTGCGTTTATAAATGAATAAAATAACTACCAAGTCATACGTGTCTAGCGTAATCCCGTACTCATGTACCATAACCAGAAATATTAATAAAATCCGTTCTTGAACTAAATCCATACTCTAAAATGTTGATCAATGGGAATATAGAAACGTGTCAGGTTGACCAAAAACGGCCAAAAGGTATGTGTGATTTTTTTAACGGAACAGATTTTTATGCAGATTACACAAGCTAATATTTCGAATTTACTGAATTCCCGTGACATAATATTAGACAGTATACGTGTAAATATCGTATATACGATATCTTGAGAAATAGTTTGAATACCAAGTAATCATACGTGTGGTATAAGATTTTCTACCGCATAAAAATATGATAATACTTTTTTATAATCGTACACTGTTATCATATTGTTCGGTATTTTCCAAAATGGATCGTAAAATTGTAAATATTTTTGTTATGTCTGTTTGACGGAAGCCGCAGTAATGTGCAATTTATGTATACAAAATACGTAGCATGTTGGAAAATTTACGAAGTTTATTATGTTGGATCTAGCGTTTGATATATTGAGTTATTCGGAGGACCTACTTTTTCATTGGCTCAGACGGAGGATAATTTATTATTGGCTCTCGGAATACCGTATTTTATTGGCCAATTTGGAAGACAATTACGACGCGTTGTCAAATGACGCGATTTCATTGGCTAAAATGGAGGACATTTTTTGGGCAAATCGATCAATTTTTAGTTATAGAAACAGAAAAAATAACAAAATATTTAGAATTTATTTAACATCATGTTCTGATGTAGAATAAATCTGAAATTGCAACACGGCAGAGCCAGCACTTACGAAATAATTGTTATTAAGTTTCCGGCAATTATCATGACATATCAGCGAAACCTAACGAAACCTAACTGGGGTTATTTTACAAGAATACAAAATTATCAGATTGTTCGATTGAAATTTTCATATATATATTTTACATGAGAATTCTTGACTCAAAATATGATATATTATTTTTTTCTAAAATTGTTTTCTGTTTCACTATGTTCATGTAAAAGACGACGCGTACGTAGTATGAATTTTCAAAACTGATCGATTATATTTTGTGTACTGTATGGTATGACCTTAGTATAATGTACTAAATACACAAGACTAAATATTATCGCATCACTTACTTTGAAAAAATAATGGTGCGATAACGTTTAGCTTTATTAGTAAAATGGATAATTTTTATGGTTTTCACGTTTTTCGCATCGTTTTAAGTTCGCACCATTCTTTAGTGTGAAATTTAGAAAAATAATGTCACATTTCACACCGATTTTTGGTCGAAATGTCACAATTTGAAATTTCTGCTTGTCACATACTATACTTGTCACATAATCATACATTATCTAAACACTTATTGCGAACACTTGCATAACAAAAGTTACATGAAACTAGTTTTTAGCGTAATTTAACAGTCAAGAGAATAACTGGTTCTATTAATTACATATCCAAAACCAATCGGTCTCCTTGAGATTTTTTATCTCAGTTTTTTCAAATACCAGTGTAAGAATTCTAGCATTGTGAACAAAGTAATTGAGTTAGAAATTTAAATTCAAAATGTTTAGATCAATATTTACCGCAGGGGACCGCGAAATCGAGGGCAACCTAACCCAACCATCTGAAAGTTAACCAATGGTCAACTAGTTGTCACAACGAGCATCTGCAGGTTTCAAAAACTGAATGGAACAATTTTAAACCATTATACAGTGCCTACCACCAAATAGGACCTAAAACGTCCAAAAAGCCAATAAAAAGCGTAACTATTTGGTGGTACTACCACCGTGGTAGGCACTGTATTTAAGAAAAATGTTACAATACCGTTCTTAGACTCTGAAGGCTTAGGTGTATAAATTATACAATATAATGGCTAAACAGCTGCAGGTGAACCGAATACAGTCTATCAACTGACAGATTGGATTTTAATCGGACACTTACAGTATGACGTGGTTTATTTTATTTTATTATTTCTCTAAATTATAACATATTTGAACATAGGACGGAACTGGTGAACGACAGGTACTCATTAGGTTACATATTTTGGTTTGACTTTCGGAAATTCACACATATTATATTGTGGTTAGACATACTAGCCCCTAAACTGTTTCTTATCTACAAATTTTTAAACATCTTATGATTTGATCTATCATAAATCAGATTTATGTAATACCATTGTCAAAAAATTACGCAAACTGTAGTTTTTTCTATTAGAAATCGGCTTGAAAATTTTAGAATTTGTTATACATTGTCACGTGTACTATTATTTAATTTATATAATAGATCACCCGATTCGCATAGGTGATACACTGAGTTGTCCAGCGTCACAAATTCGGTTTCGGAGGAAATACTGTGTAACCTCAAAATTGAATATTCGGACGCATAAAAAGTTATACAGCCACAATATACGGTAGTACTGAACATAAATAAATTAATTAAATTATGTAGATTTTTTGTGAAATGAAAATTTTTTCCTTTACGACTTTTATCTACGTTTTGGTATGATACTAACAATTTAAATCAAAAAATAAATCGCAAGGAGTTGTTTACCAAAATTGTGGGATAAAAAGCATTCTAAAAATTCCAAAAATGAACGCAAAATGCTACCCTGTGATGCTATATGACGAATTGCGGTAGCGGTAATTAAAATTTTTAAATATCAATAAAAAGTATGTAGATTTTATAAATATTGATGGAATCGGTATTCGGTAATCGAATTTTTGGAATCAGTTCTAAATTTTTAATTCAACTTTTTTCATCAACTTCGAAATGGTTCAATATTTACACTTGCTTTTTTTAATAACATCGGAGTGATGAAGGTTCTTTAGTAAAAAGTTACGTGAACATTTGGAATAAATAAAAAAAGAGTGTGGCACCGAAATCAAATAAGAAAAACTTTAAAATTAAAACAAAATTCGAATCTATCACCCCTTCATTTTTAAGGTGCTTTGATAAACATGCGATTCGAAGGAAACTGTTTTTTTCTTTTTGCCAGCAACTGGAAGGGATGAAAATCTAATCTTTTCAGCAACGTATGCACCTGTATTCAAAATGCGGTAATAATAGCGTACTTTTCGTATTCCCATACATTACTGGGTTTTGCTGTGTGTTGGCATGCACCTGAACTCCAGCGAAAAACGTGGAACAGTTACGACGATGTCAAGAGTTTAATTTAACGCGTTTAATCAAACAAGCGTATATTTATGTAACCATATGGATGTTACAAATCTACATGGAAAAACTAGATATTTTTTCTCAGATCCATCTCATATTTTTTTGTACACGTTTGCAAAGTTTCGGTGTCAGAAGGGAAATTTTTGAATGACATGACCCAGATAATTAAATGGTATTAGAAATGCAATATTTGTTGCATACATTTCATATTGCACATAGCACAGAAATACCGGAGTTGCCCGTGGTTATTTTTCGAGTAAGTTCTAAAGTGAACTTATTTAACAGCCCAAATTGCAAACTTTATAATTATTGGCTACAAACTTTAAAAATGCAGATAATTTCAATTATTCTAACGTATACGTTTTATAGAAAAAAATTACAAAAAAACATAAAATTAAAAAATGTTACAATAAAGTTCATATATGTATATACATATTCATATATGAACTTTATTGTAACATTTTTATTGTGACAATATACAGTATATTGGATAACAAATTGTGACACCATAGCCGCGTTACACTTAGGGAAAATATACTATTTTTGGGGAAATGTAATATTTTTGGACCTATTTGGGAGTGCCAAATTTTGGGAACATTTCGAAAATTGTGAATACAAAAAAAATAATTAATTTCGAAATTATAATAAATTATCCAAAAAAATATTTCGGAAAAAGGTGTAACACTTTGGGAAAATAACAAAAAAAAATCAAAAAAAGTGTTACACTTTGGGAAAGTGTGACACTTTGGGACACACTGTATATGAATTTTATTGTAACATTTTACTAGTTATTTCATGTCCTTTCGGTTATGTTTGAAACTGAACTTATATTTAACACACCCAGCGATTTGTACTAGAAAAATGACTTCAAATAGGCCTCAAACGTGTCGAAATAGTGGCTTTGAATCATCAAACTTTCATGTAAACTGAGGCCGATAAACACGCATCAATCCTATTTCAATTAGCTCTAAATAGGGTAATGCTCCTTGAATTGAATCCCAAATGGGTTGTAAATCAGTTATGTACATTGATTATACCAGCTTTACCGTGTCTAAATACGTTTTCAAATGGTATCAAGTTATTTTGTGAACAATATTATTAGGGGGATGAAAAATATCACATCTGGGCCAGATGTTTCCAAATTTCGAAAACTTTTTCCAAATATTTTTTTCAGCACCAGTTTAAGAATTTTTGGTCATTTTTTTGGAATGGATGATGGTACTTTGGAATGGTATCCTGGATACCGTATCCAGCATATCCAAACCGCCGAAAAATAATTTAATTAATTATGAAGATTTGTAAACTTACAAAACGTTTATTTTGTTATGAGAGATAAAATATTTTGTTATGGAAGATAATTTCGAATTCCGTAACGGTTACGTCCTAACCATTTTGGCCTAAGAAATTATCTACCATAGCAAAATAAATTTGGATAACACAATTATTATTTTGTGGATGGAATTTGATCTGGACCCTCAAAAAACCTGGTAAGTGAAAAACTGATTATTTTCCCTCATTTTGTCATTATATTAGATTTTGGCAGTTCTAAATCATTAGTCTAAATGAACTTGACAAATTCAACTGAAATCTGGGTTTATGTAATTACATATCGTAAATATTATATATCTCTTGTAGAACAAGGCCATAAAAAGGGTAGTATTTTAGATTTAATTAGAACATCAGTTTCAACCGAAATTTGGTCAAAGGTTTCCACCCAGATTTACCGCGGTCGAATGTTCATTTTAAACCTTAAAAGTATTGGTGGAACCCTGATGTAATAAATGTGTTCAAAAGAATTTTGTAAGTTTACCAAACGTGCAGTCCAACACCTATGGCATGATTAATATTTTTATACATTCAAAAAAAAGGTAAAACCAAAACAAAAAATAACTTTCATGTTATTTTTATTCACAGATGGATCATTTTTAACGTATTTTACTAGGTAAAATTCGGTGTAATTCAATGGAAATTTCACAGGCTGTATTTTTGGATAATTTAAAGCAATTACCGTTTTATATATTGATTAAGGTTTATGTTTTGTGCATAAAGGGTGCCAAAATTTTTCAATATTTTTTAGAAGTTTCCGCCCATCTAATGAGCGAGACATTGTCCATGGTTATGTTAAAACGCCATCGCTTGAATCACGGTATGATAAACAAATTCCGGTGCAAGAACCGAACCGAAAGACAAAAAATAACATTTTCGCCGACATTTTTACGTTGGTTCCATTTTTACGCATGAGACAGTTAATGATTAATATGCTTTGCTCATTAACGAATCTAAGTGACCTCAATATGAAAGGCGACGAAATTGAGTTTTGCTACGCTACTTTTTTCAAATAAACACCGCCAAATTGCAATAAACCCAAATAGTTACGCAATGCTTGCCTTTTGACAATCGTTTGATAGAGGTGGTTAACCATTCCTATCGAACGAAATGAACATTTTTATGTTTTTAAAATATTTTTTTGTTGGCCTGATGATGCAAATATGTCATTTGAATGCAATTGTTATTTTTTTCCTTGGTGACACCAAACCAACGTATGAAATTGCAATGCTAGCTTACGCTTTCAACGAAATTTCAGTTTTATTTT
>Ga0208946_1000055_pt1 | contig 21623 bp, 16 predicted proteins | sample AOAMet2_C49A8_80_2_FD_188075 | JGI IMG/M metagenome (GOLD analysis project Ga0208946, IMG submission 188075) | Ammonia-oxidizing marine microbial communities from Monterey Bay, California, USA - C0912_C49A8_80 (SPAdes) | ecosystem: Environmental > Aquatic > Marine > Intertidal zone | place...
TGTGAAACATTTTATTTTAATAGATTTATTAAACCGCAAAAATACTACAAATCACAATTACAAATAATGCAACAATCAATGATACTTTTCTTTTAAACCCACGTAAATAGTCTTTCTGCATGAATAATCTGCACCTTTAAATCAAGATTGATGTCACTTATTTGCGCATTTTGTTCCTAATTTGAATAACTGTCAATCATTTTTTTACTCATAAATATAGAATAGATATTATTTAACTTAGATTGTCTTTTTTGATGAATTTTATATTTAAATATCATTTATATATACAATATAAATTATGATTAAAAAATTTAAAAATACTCATAATAAATGGCAATTCTGGATTGACAGAGGAGGAACCTTTACAGATATTATTGGGCGTAATCCAGAGGGTAAAATTTCAACACATAAACTACTATCAGAAAATCCACAACAATACTCTGACGCAGCCATCCAAGGTATTCGTGACATATTGTCTTTAAAATCTTATGATCAAATCCCACTAGATAAAATTGACCTTATAAAAATGGGTACAACTGTTGCAACTAATGCTTTATTAGAGCGAAATGGGGAAAGAACTCTATTAGCAATTACAAAAGGCTTTGGAGACATCTTAAGAATTGGTTACCAGCAACGACCTAATTTATTTGCTCTCGATATTAAACTGCCAGATATGCTCTACTCTGAAATTGAAGAAATTGATGAGCGTATAGACATTCATGGAAACATAATTAAAAAACTTGATAAGTCTGGTACAGAAGTAAAACTGAAAAAAGCATTTGACAATGGTTATCGCTCAATTGCCATTGTTCTGCTTCATGGATATCGCTATAAAAAACATGAAAATCAAATAAATCTCATTGCTAAAAAAATTGGTTTTGAACAGATTTCAGTGAGTCACAAAGTTATCCCATTAATGAAAATTGTGCCAAGAGGAGACACCACAGTTATTGATGCCTACCTATCACCGATTTTGCGACGTTATGTGAATCAATTTGAAAATGCATTGGGGACTGAAAAGAAAGACAAAGGAAAGTTAATGTTTATGCAATCAAATGGTGGACTAACTGACGCACATTTTTTTCAAGGGAAAGATGCAATTCTTTCAGGTCCCGCTGGTGGAGTTGTTGGAATGGTAAAGACCGGAGAAAAAGCAGGCTTTAAAAAACTTATCGGCTTTGATATGGGGGGAACTTCCACCGATGTTTGTCACTATAACGGTGACTATGAAAGAACCCTCGAAACACAGGTTGCAGGTGTAAGGCTTAGAGCGCCTATGATGTTAATTAATACCGTAGCAGCGGGCGGTGGGTCAATTCTTCACTTTGATGGATCTCGCTATCGAGTCGGTCCAGATTCAGCAGGAGCAAACCCCGGTCCAGCATGTTATCGTAATGGAGGGCCTCTAACAGTTACTGATTGTAATGTAATGCTAGGTAAATTAAATCCAGAATTATTTCCCAAAGTATTTGGTAAAAACGCAAACCAACAAATAGATGTTAGTATCGTTAAAGAAAAATTTAATGTTCTAGCTAAAGAAATTTCAAATGCAACAAAAAAAACAGTCTCACCTATAGAGGTTGCAGAAGGATTTTTATCAATAGCAATTGAATGTATGGCAAATGCCATTAAAAAAATATCAGTTCAACGTGGCTATGATGTTAGCAAATATACCTTATCTTGTTTTGGTGGTGCTGGTGGACAACATGCTTGCCTAGTTGCAGATAGTCTTGGTATGAAAAAAATTCATTTGCACCAGTATGCAGGAGTATTATCAGCCTATGGCATTGGTCTTGCGGATAGTCGAACAATTAATGATCTAGCTATTGAATTAAACCTAAATAAAGACATTATTGAATCACTCTCAATTCAATTTAATAATTTAAAAAAACAAGGACGAGAAGAAATGGTAGCTCAGAATTTAAATTCTGAGAAACTTCGTTATAGCTCTCGAATTTATCTTCGCTATGAAGGCTCTGACAGTGCTTTAGCAGTTAGATTTTCTGAATATCAAGAAATAAAGTCAAATTTTGAAAACATTCATCAAGCAAGGTTTGGCTTTATCTCCCCTGAAAAATTACTGATCGTTGAATCAATTCAAGTTGAAGTTTCGTGTCCAAGTGAGCATGTTGAAAGCAAAAATAACAAGAGGACAAAGAGTGGTACTAGTTCTATAGCTAGGCTAAATGTAGTGATGAATGGAGATTCAAATCCAACTTCATTTTATCATCGTAATAATATTTCTACTAATGACAAGCTTATTGGCCCAGCGGTCATTATTGAGGATACCTCAACAATCGTCATTGAGCCAGGTTGGCAGGCAAGTATTAATAATAACTTTGACCTTATATTAGAGCGCACTGAAGAAAAACAAAGAATGAGTGCTATCGGCACTAACGTTGATCCAATCATGTTGGAGATTTTTAACAATTTATTTATGAACGTTGCAGAGCAGATGGGAACAGTGCTCGAAAATACCGCTTCATCAGTCAACATTAAAGAGCGTCTCGATTTTTCTTGTGCTTTATTCTCTCCAACTGGTGATCTCGTTGCCAATGCTCCTCACGTACCTGTTCATCTTGGTTCAATGAGTGAATCAATTAAAACAATTATTCGTGAAAATAATAAAACAATGATGCCTGGTGATGCTTTTCTTATTAATGCTCCTTATAATGGCGGAACACATTTGCCTGATATTACTCTTATCAAGCCCGTTTATGATGAACAAGAAGAAGAGGTAATTTTTTATGTAGCAACTCGTGGTCATCATGCAGATATTGGTGGAACAGTCCCAGGATCTACTCCCGCATATTCCAAACATATTAAAGAAGAAGGCATCTTAATTGATAACTTCACTTTAGTGTCAAAAGGAGTTTTTCTTGAAGAAGAAATATACAATTTACTAAGCTCTGGTGATTTTCCTGCACGCAATATTAAGCAAAATATAGCTGATTTAAAAGCTCAAGTTGCATCAGCAGAAAAAGGCGCTCAAGAATTACTTGGAGTTATTCAAAATTATGGCCTTAAAGTGGTTCATGCATATATGCAGCATGTTCAAGATAACGCTGAGGAGTCTGTTCGAAGAATATTAGATGTTATTAATGATTCTAGCTTTACCTATAAAATGGATGATGGTTACCAAGTGAGTGTTGCTATTAGTGTTGACAAAAAAAAGCGCAGCGCAACTATAGACTTTACTGGTACTAGTGATCAACACCCAAGTAATTTTAATGCACCAAGTGCAATTTGTCATGCTGCAGTTCTTTATGTTTTTCGTTGTTTAGTTGATGACAATATTCCACTTAATGCTGGCTGTCTCAAGCCCTTAAAGTTAATTATTCCGGAACACTCAATGATTAACCCTGAATACCCTGCGGCTGTTATTGCTGGAAATGTTGAAACTTCTCAATATATTGTAGATACCCTTTTTGGAGCTTTAGGTGTAGTCGCTGCCTCACAAGGAACAATGAATAACTTCACATGGGGTAATGACAGAATACAGAATTATGAAACCATCTGTGGAGGTTCTGGTGCTAGTGCAGAACAAAATGGCTGCAGCGCAGTTCATACCCACATGACCAATTCTAGATTAACCGACCCTGAGGTATTAGAATGGCGCTTTCCTGTTAGACTTGAATCATTCAGTATTAGAAATAACTCTGGAGGTGATGGTATTCATAAAGGAGGCGATGGTGTTGATCGAAGAATACGTTTTCTAGAATCAATGACAGTAAATATGATTGCTGGCCACAGAGTAGTGCCTCCTTATGGTATTAAAGGGGGAAAGCCAGGCGCAGTAGGGAAAAATTATGTCATTCATAGAGATGCACGAATCACTGAATTAGGGACTAAAGGGCAGATTGAAGTTGTAAAAGATGATGTTTTTGTCCTGAAAACACCTGGTGGAGGTGGTTATGGACAATACAATTAGCTAAAAAACTATTAACACTAATATTATTTGATTTAGAGAAAATTATGAAAACAATTTGTCAAAATCCTGAACCTTTCGATGCCAAAGAGCGTCGTACTATTAAGCCTGTGGTTTCTTACCCTATTGATAATTTACCCACATATGATTCAACTCTTTATAGAGATGCAAGAGATAAAATGAAACTTGTTGACTCAGTTATCATTCCTCCAAGAGAGGCAAAAACTTTTGTTGTACCTGCTGGTCATTTTTTTCGAATTGTAAGTATTGAGGGGCCTCAAGTTGGTGATTTAAACTTGTGGAATAAAAATAATATTAATGAGCATTTTTATAGTGGCAAAACTAGGGCACTCTATGGCACTCATGTAAGTACTGGTGATAGACTTTACTCAAACTTTCCTTTTCTTAGACCTATCGCTACAATTACTCATGACACACTTGACTGGTACGGGTGGGATGAAGATGGTGGTAGCGTTCATGACGTTATAGGTACACGTTGTGATCCTTACACACATATGTCATTGAATGATGAGGAATATCATTACTGCTGCCACTCAAATTTATGCAGAGCTCTCTCAAGACAACAAAAAAAATCAATTCCTGAAATTGAAACAAAGATTCATGACGTACTGAATGTTTTTATGTGTACAGGCTTTACTAAAAAAACGCACCAGTACTTCATGAAGGCAAGCCCAGTAAGACCGAATGACTTTATTGAATTTTTTGCAGAAATAGACCTACTAGGTGCTTTATCTGCTTGCCCTGGAGGTGATTGCAGCTCAAGTCATTCAAGTGACTCTGCAAAATGCTACCCTCTACAAGTTGAAATCTATCAACCAAGGATTGGTACTTTAAAGCACTGGGTTTCGCCATCATTAAATAAGTACTCTAGAAGCCATGGGTCGAGTTAAAATTCAACTTTAATCGAACAGCTAGAAGAGAATGGAAAACTTAAGAGGTATCTTATTCATGATTCTAGCTATGGCTGGCTTTGCATTTGAAGATTTATTTATCAAAACGCTCTCAGCTCACTTGCCAGTCTCAGAAATAATACTAATCCTTGGCTCTACTGGCAGCATCATATTTCTAATTATCGCTCTACTTCAACGTGCACCAATTATTCATAAAGATCTATTGAATAGGTATGTAATAATTCGAACAGTTTGTGAACTCTTTGGCGCATTATTTTTTGTTATAGCAATTGCCTTAACTCCTCTCTCATCAGCATCAGCAATTCTTCAAATAACGCCACTATTAGTAACCATTGGAGCTGCAGTATTTTTTAGAGAAAGTGTAGGTTGGCGACGCTGGACTGCAGTATTAATAGGTTTTATAGGTGTTTTATTGATTTTACGTCCAGGCTTCGGAAGCTTTATGCCAGCATCAATTTTTGCCTTGCTTGGTGCTATGTTTTTAGCAGGGCGTGATCTAGCAACACGTGCAATGAAGGTCAACCTTCCATCAGTAACGATTGCTTTATATGCCTTCTTAGCTTTTGGCATCTCAGGTTTTTTTATTATGCCATTTAACTCAGCAATGATAGCTCCAACATCAACTGATATTATGTATTTTATTGGAGCATCAACCTTTGGAGTAATTGCTTATTATTCAATTGTTATCTCTTCACGTATTGGTGAAATGTCAGTTATATCACCATTCCGATATACAAGAATAGTATTTGCAATGCTCCTAGCAATCATAATTTTAGGAGAGAGACCAGATAGCTTCACATTGATTGGAGCTACAGTTATTGTAGCCTCAGGGCTTTATACATTCATTCGAGAAAGTGTTTTAAATAAACCACAATAAAATTATAATTTTTAAACCATAGGACTTAACTTCCCTTGTAAGAAGCTAAAAGCATATGTTTAAAAAAAACTTGCTATACTTAACAAAATTGACTAACATCCGCACAAATTAACTTATACAAAGGAGTCGCTATGAATATGCCAAGAACAATACTTATACCAAATGGTGACAATATAGTACATACCTTTAGTGATAAAGAATTCCAAAATCGTCAAGAACGCCTTAGAATTCATATGGCACAAAATAATATTGATAGTGTAATTTTCACCTCTATACATGGCATTAATTACTATAGCGACTTTCTCTATTGTTCCTTTGGACGGCCTTATGCCTTAGTTGTAACTCAAGATAAAGTAACAACTGTAACTGCAAATATTGATGGTGGCCAGCCTTGGCGACGAACTTTTGGTGAAAACTTAGTCTACACAGACTGGCAAAAAGATAGCTTCTTTTATGCATTACAGCAGCTAGTAAATAACAGCGGTAAAATTGGCATCGAGCATGATCATATAACCAAAGAACGTTTAGACAAACTTCAAACTGCCTTTGATAAAGCTGAGTTTATTGATATTTCAGCTGACTGCATGAAGATACGCTCTGTCAAATCAGATGAAGAAATTGCACACATTATTCAAGGAGCAAACATTTGTGATATAGGGGGTGCGGCTTTAGTTGAGGCTATTAAAGAAGGAGCGCCTGAGCACGAAATAGCTCTTCACTCAACACAGGCTATGGTCAGAGAAATCGCTAAGCGCTATCCGCATTCAGAGCTTATGGATACATGGACCTGGTTTCAATCTGGGATCAATACTGATGGTGCTCATAACCCTGTTACTACAAGAAAAGTTCAAAAGGGTGATATTCTAAGTCTTAACTGTTTTTCAATGATTGCTGGCTATTATGTTGCACTAGAAAGAACGTTATTTTATGACCATGTTGATGATGAATCTCTGAGATTGTGGGAAATTAATGTAAAGGTTCACGAAGAAGGAATGAAGCTTATAAAACCTGGAGTTGCATGCAAAGATATTGCTCTTGAGCTTAATAAAATTTTTGAAGAATATGGTTTGCTTGAAAGCAGGACCTTTGGCTATGGTCACTCATTTGGTGTACTGTCTCATTACTATGGACGTGAAGCTGGGGTAGAATTAAGAGAGGATATTGATACAGTTCTTCAGAAAAATATGGTAGTTTCTATGGAGCCAATGATTATGATTCCAGAAGGACAACCAGGTTCAGGAGGCTATCGTGAACATGATATTATGGTATTAACTGAAGATAGTGCTTATGACATTACCAAATTCCCATTTGGCCCAGAACATAATATAATTACTTAGTGTTGATCGGTCTTCTAGCTTTCGTACGAATAGATCTCTACCATCATCTCGTCAGCAATTTGCTCTAGTTTATCTCTAATAAGGCTTTCATCCATAGAAACAGGAAGATGAAGAGTAATTTGCGCCTTGAATAGTTGTTCACCTGACATCGATGCATCGATTATTTCAGTCTTTAGCTCTTCTACATTTGATTGCAAATCATCAGCCAAGACATGAGAGAGTCTATTAATAATGCCAACATGATTTTGACCTATAAGCTCGATATTGTAACTCTTAAAATCAGCTTGTTCTAGAGGTGTTGTTTCTTCGCATGCAATCTGTAAGCCCAACGAAGAAGAGACTAATTCTTTCTTTAATTTTGCAGCATTTTTTGATGGAACATTTACTTTTAAGATGCCAGCAAACTTTCCTTCAAAGCTAGACATGCGACTTTCAATCCAATCACCATCACTAGAAAGAATGATTTTTGACAACCCGTCCACTAATCCAGGTTTATCGTCCCCTAATACACTAATCAAAAATGATCTCATAACAGTTATTTATAATTTTCAATACTCGGACAAGAACAAATTAAGTTTTTGTCCCCATAAACATTATCTACTCGAGAGACTGGAGGCCAATACTTAACTCTTCTTAAGCTTTCTAAAGGGTAAGCAGCCTCTTCCCTAGAATAGGAAAAATTCCATTTAGTAGATGTTACCATTTCCAGCGTGTGTGGCGAATTAATTAATGGATTATCTTCGGTCGAATACTCACCTGACTCAACCTTCTGTATCTCTTTCCTGATTTGTATCATAGCATCACAAAATCGATCTAGCTCATCTAAAGATTCTGACTCCGTTGGCTCAATCATTAGTGTGCCTGCAACTGGAAATGACATCGTTGGTGCGTGAAAACCATAGTCAATTAATCGTTTTGCAACGTCATCAACACTTATACCTACTGTATCTTTGATAGGTCTAATGTCAACAATGCATTCATGGGCAACCCTACCATTTTCATCACTATAGAGTATTGGGTAATGCTCTTCAAGCCTTTTAGTTATGTAATTTGCATTCAAAATTGCATTACATGTAGAATCATAAAGACCATCCTTCCCAAGCATTGCAATATACATCCAACTAATAGGCAAAATACTTCCTGAACCCCAAGGTGCTCCAGCAATACTGCCGACATCTGTATTATTTAATGGCGTTGTAGGTAAAAAATTGACCAAGTGCTCCTTAACTCCGATAGGCCCTACGCCTGGACCGCCACCTCCATGAGGTATTGCGAATGTCTTATGTAAGTTTAGATGTGAAACGTCACCCCCAAACTCACCAGGAGCAGAAATACCAACCATAGCATTCATATTTGCACCATCAATATATACCTGACCTCCAGCATTATGTATGATCTCACACACCTCTTTTACATCTTTTTCAAATACCCCATGAGTAGAGGGATAGGTAATCATTATTGCTGCAAGATTATCAGCATTATCTTTACACTTTGATTTTAAATCTGCAAGATCAATATTCCCGCTATCTGCAGTCTTAACTACTACTACCTTCATACCTGCCATTTGTGCAGAAGCCGGGTTGGTGCCATGAGCAGAAGCAGGAATTAAACAAATATTTCGATTATCATCACCTCTACTTCTGTGATACCCACGTATCGCAATAAGGCCGGCATACTCTCCCTGGGCTCCAGAGTTAGGTTGTAATGATATCGCTGAGTAGCCAGTTGTTTCACAAAGCATCTCTTCAAGCTCGCTTATCATTTGCTGATACCCTATGACCTGATTCATTGGAACTGCAGGGTGAATTTGAGAAAATTCTGGCCAAGTAACGGGTATCAATTCAGCCGCAGCATTCAATTTCATTGTGCACGATCCAAGCGGAATCATTGAACGATCAAGCGCTATATCTTTATCGCCAAGGTAGCGAATATACCTCATCATATTTGTTTCTGAGCGATAGGTATTGAAGACTTTATGTGTTAAGAATTTGGATTTCCGTTTTAAATTCTTGTTAATTTGAGTTTTGTCTTTCTCAAATAAGATTTGAGAGTTAAGATTAGACTCTGTATTAAATATCCTCCATAAATATTCAATATCCTCAGGAGTGCTTAGCTCATCAAATGAAACTGAAACTAAAGTTTTACTAAAAACATTTATATTGTATCCATTTTTTTCAGCCTGCATAACAATAGCATCCGAGTTCTTTACTTCTATCGTTAATGTATCAAAAAATGTTTCATTTACAATACGAAATCCCATTTTTTCCATGCCATCAGCAAAAACACTTGCATAGCGAAAAATTCTTCCAGCGATATTTTTGAGACCTTGAGGACCATGGTAAACCGCGTACATACTAGCCATAATTGCCAAAAGAGCCTGCGCTGTACAAATATTACTAGTAGCCTTCTCACGACGAATGTGTTGCTCTCTAGTCTGTAATGCAAGTCGATATGCTAACCTACCCTTAGTATCAACTGATGCACCAATAATGCGCCCTGGCATAGATCGCTTATACTTCTCATTGATAGACATATAAGCAGCGTGTGGACCTCCATAACCAATCGGCACGCCAAATCTTTGAGTATTGCCAACCACCAAATCTGCGCCCATTTCACCAGGCGGCTTTAAGAGTGTCAAAGACAGCAAGTCTGCACTAATTGCAACAAGCGCTTTTTTTAGATGGACCGACTCTATTAAATTTGAGTAATCACTAAAACCACCATAGGTATTAGGATACTGCAATAATACTCCAAAGCAATCAAGCTCTTTTAGTTCAACCAAAGGATCACCAATAACTACTTCAATATTTAATGGCTCGGCTCGTGTCTTAATTACTTCAATATTTTGAGCATAGCAGTCATTAGCTACAAAAAAAACGTTGCTCTTTGATTTACTAACTCGATGACATAAAGCCATAGCTTCAGCACAAGCAGTAGCCTCATCAAGCATTGATGCGTTAGCTAAATCCATGCCCGTTAAATCAGAGACCATTGTTTGAAAGTTCATTAATGCCTCTAAACGACCCTGAGATATTTCTGGTTGGTAAGGAGTGTAGGCTGAATACCAAGCGGGATTTTCTTGGATATTACGCTGAATTACAGGAGGTGTAATTGCATTGTAATAACCCTGACCAATGAATGACTTATAACGAATATTCATTCTGGCTAGATTTCTTAGCTGTTTGAGTGCCGCCAACTCTGACATACCATTAGCTATCTTCATCGGCTCTTTACGACGAATAATATCTGGCACAATCTCGTCAATCAATTTATCTAAGTTATCAAAACCAAGATAATCAAGCATCTGATTTTTCTGCTCACTTGAAGAACCAATATGCCTATTGGTAAAGGCATCATTATTCAATAAATCTTCAATCTTAGTAGCCATTAAACTCTTTCCTTATTCCTCAATAAAACTGTTGTATGCACTCTCATCCATCAAGTCATCTAACTCAGATGTATTCGATAATTTCACTTTAATAAACCAACCTTCGCCCATAGAATCCTCTGTAACTAATTCCGGCTCATCTTCCAAACGACTATTTACTTCAATAATTGTTCCAGAAACTGGTGCAACCAAGTCTGATGCTGCTTTAACTGACTCAATTACGGAAATATTTTCTCCACGACTACATTCATCTCCAACTTCTGGCAACTCAACATAGACCAGATCACCCAATTGCTCTTGGGCAAAATCTGTAATCCCAATTACCACTTGATCATCTCCTTTCAACTCCACCCATTCATGATCTTCTGAATATTTAATGCTCATGACTCCTCCTTATTTTAATTTTTAACCTCTGTAATAATTCTGTTTAATAAACGGCAGTTTTACAATCTCAACTGCAATTTTTTTATCCCTTACCAGGGCAAAAAGTTTGGACTGATTTTCTATATAATTCTTTTTTATCCTTGCTATAGCTATAGGTCGATTAATACTTGGACCAAAACCTCCACTGGTAACTTGTCCAGCTTCATTACCCAATTCATCTTCAATTAGAGCACCATCTCGAACAGGCATCCTGCCTTCTGGCTGCAATCCGACAATCTTTGATTCAGAACCCTCATTGAGATGAGTCATAATGATATTATCACCTAAATAATTGCCCTCACGCTCACCTCCAGTTCTTCTTACCTTAGACAATGCCCAGTTTAGTGAAGACTCTACAGGACTATGATCATTATCAAGTTCATGCCCATAAAGAGATAATCCAGCCTCTAAACGAAGCGAGTCTCTTGCTCCAAGACCCACCCACTCTACTTCTACATTAGAAAGCAGTAATTTTGCCAACTCTTCAGCATCTTTTGCTAGTAGTGAAATTTCAAAGCCATCCTCACCTGTATAGCCAGACCTGGTAATGAAACAATCAATTCCATTTATAACTAACTGTTTAGCAGTCATAAAAGTCATCTCACTGGTAGAAGGAGCAATCTCAGCTAAAACTTCATGCGCCTTAGGTCCTTGCAATGCTAATAATGCAACATCCTCAAGAAACTCTACTTTACACTCAACGCCAATATTGTTTAGTAAGTGTTCAAGATCAGCTTCCTTACAAGCAGCATTTACCACTAAAAATAAACTGTCATCACCAAGATTTGTAACCATTAAGTCGTCCATTACGCCACCATCTTTATTTGTGAAGAGGGCATAGCGTAATTTCATTAAAGGCAGATCAATAATATCTACTGGAACTAGAGACTCAAGAGCGGCCTTTGCACCCTCACCTGAGAGTCTAATCTGGCCCATATGTGAAACATCAAAAAGCCCAGCATTATTGCGAGTATGAAGGTGCTCTTTTTTTATCCCAAGGGGGTAACTGACAGGCATTTTATAGCCAGCAAATGGCACCATTTTAGCGCCTGCATCAAGATGCATTTGATACATAGAAGTGGTTAGCATTTGTATACCTTTAACATCAGATATTAACTTAAAAGTTAATATTATATAAGAATAGTATTTTTAGTAGAATTCAATTAAACTTGAAATAAAATAAATTACACTAAATAATCAAATATCAATTTTATAGTTGATTATGCTCAATGGACTCTAGTGGAGTTAGAACGAATATAAGCAGATTCTAGGCTATTACAGGCATAAAAAAAGACATCTGGAGATATCTTTATTCATTAATTATTCTCATATACTCTGTTATGTGTGTCATAGCAACGAATGAATGTTGCACATCTCATTAAGTGTTTAAGTCGTTGGGCACCTGCGTAGGTACATGAACTTCTAATACCACCTAATATGTCTTGAATTGTATTTGATACTTCACCACGATATGGAATTAATACTTCACGACCTTCTGAACTTCGATAATCTTTAAGTCCACCAAAGTGTTTTACATTTGCCGCATCTGAACTCATGCCATAAAACTGTATAAATGATTTTTCTTCAGTCACACCAACTTCTTTTGTAATATATTCTTTAGTAATAATCTTGCCACCACCCTCGTCATGTCCTGCTAACATTCCACCTAGCATCACAAAGTCGGCTCCTCCAGCAAATGCTTTAACGACATCACCTGGTGAAGCACAACCACCATCAGCAATAATATGTCCACCTAGCCCGTGAGCTGCATCAGCACATTCAATGACTGCTGATAATTGTGGATATCCAACACCAGTTTGAATACGAGTTGTACAAACACTGCCTGGTCCGATACCAACTTTAATGATATCTGCACCATTTAGAATTAATTCTTCTGTCATTTCACCAGTGACTACATTGCCTGCAATGATTACTACATTAGGATATTGTTTTCTAAACTTTCTAACGAAGTTACTAAATCGTTCACTATATCCATTTGCTACATCAATACAAACATACTTCAGATAGCCTTTATCAACTTGTTTGTATACTTCTTTGAACTTTGCCGAATCATTGTCAGTAATACCAATACTCATTGCTACATGTTCTCGTCTGAAATCATTCTTGGCATTAAAGTAATCAACTAGCTCGTCTACTGCTAACGTCTTAACAAGACATGTAAACATTTGTTGTTTAGCAAGTATGTCTGCCATGTCAAATGTACCAACCCCATCCATATTAGATGCCATAATAGGCACACCTCGATAATGTCGATAATCATCAAGTGTGTCGCCTTTATAATTGCGAAATTTAAAGCCTCTTTCTAAGTCAACTTCTTTACGTGAGCCTAATGTGCTTCGTTTTGGTCTAATTAGCACATTGTTATAATCCAACTTTATATCTTCTTCAATTCTCATTTCTCAATTCCTAATGATTTATAAACTTTCTGAACACTCTGTTACTATTGTTATACCATCCCTCAAAAAATGAAACGAAATATCGTTTATTTGAGACTATTTTTCTAGAAGACTTGCTGCTTCTACGGCAAGTAATTCAATATCCATTTTCCTTGCTATATATAGGATATGGTGATTCTCCTTTATTGATACGATAAATATTTTCAGCAATAGTATTTGCAGCAGATTTAGGGTTACTTTGCCCTGCGATGTGAGGTGTGATATATACCGAAGGATGACTCCAAAGTAAATTATTTTCTGGCAAAGGCTCTTTCGCAAATACATCTAAAGCAGCAGCAGCAATGTGGCCGTCGTCTAATAATAATAAAAGATCTTTCTCATTAATAATTCCACCTCTACCAATATTAATAATAAATGAACCTTTAGGAAGGTATTCAAGCTCCTTTTTTGTAAGGATATCAGTAGTATTTTCAGTTAATGGGAGTACATTAATTAATATATCTGTCTTATTCAGGAAATCGGAAAATTGATCTTTGCCAAAAAAATACTCAATCCCATCTAAAGAGTCTTTTTTTCTAGCTCCCCAACCAATCACATTGAAATCTAAATTAATTAACAAGTCGCCAATACTATTTCCAATATTTCCTAACCCCATAATGCCAATTGTTCGATCCTCACTTTGAACGGAGCTTTGCTGGATCCACTTGCGGTTAGATTGTTGAATTCTATAAAGGTACTGATCACTATGAAAATGTAAAACCCAATGCAGCGAATGAAGACACATTTCATGAGTTAATTTTTTATCAACTAGACGAATTATAGGCAATCCATCAGGCAAATCAGGGTCACTAATAATGTGATCTACTCCAGCCCCTAGAGATAGAATTGCTTTTAAATTTGGATATTGCTTCAGTATGCCTGGAGGGTGTTTCCAGACTACAGCATATTCCACCTTATCAACATCACCTTCATCAGGATATACTTTTATATCCATCTCTGGCATAGCTATTTTCAGGCCATTTGACCAGACCTCCATATCCTCCCAAAAGTCTGTAGATGCTAATAATATTGACATAATTTAACCTTTATTTAGTAGAAATTTAATATTTGATTATGAATGCTGTTTTATAACTTCAAGTAATTTATCAACATCTTTCAACTCAGAATTCCAAGCAGTTACAAACCTAACCGCCTTCCCATCTAGCTCTTCTTCGTTAATATCATAGCCAGCATTATTTAAATAATCTATAAGCTCACAAGGAAGATGAACAAAAACTTCATTCGATTGAGTTGGGTATGCCAATTCAATATTGGAAAAAGCATTCAAACCCTCGCTTAAAATTTTTGCCATTGAATTTGCATGTTGAGCATTTCGAATCCACAAATCATCTGTGACATAGGCTTCGAGTTGGGATGAAATAAAACGCATTTTTGAAAGAAGTTGACCAGATCTTTTGTGTAAATATGGAAAATTACCAACCATATCGGGTTTAAAAAATATAATCGCCTCAGCAGCAAGGCAGCCATTTTTGGTGCCTCCCAATGTAAGAACATCGACTCCAGATTTCCAGGTCATCTCTGCTGGACTTACATCAAGAGATGCAAGGGCATTTGCAAAGCGAGCACCATCCATATGGACACTCATTTTATGCTTATGCGCTATTTTGGAAATTGCCTTAATCTCATCCAATTGATAGACAGTTCCAGTTTCACATGACTGAGTAATACTTACAACAGAGGGTTGGCTAACATGCACATTTCCAGATCCTCTTATTATTTCATCAAGTTCATTAGCTTTAATTCTTCCGTTACTACTTCGCATAGGAATTAACTTTGCACCACCAGTAAAAAGTTCAGGTGCGCCGCACTCATCAGTATTAATATGAGATAACTCATGACAATAAATTTTTCCGAAAACTGGGGCTAGTGAAGAGAGTGCTAAAGCATTTGAAGCCGTTCCACTTACTGCTAGAAAAACCTCAACATCTGTTTCAAAAATCTCCGACAACTTCGTTTGCAAGCGGGATGACCATTCATCATCGCCATAGGATGTAGCGATACCAGAATTAGCAGCCACAACAGCGTCCATAACCTCAGGACAAGCACCGGTCACGTTATCTGATGCGAATAAATCATTCATTCAATTCTCCTTAATTAATCTATGATTATGAGTTCACGATTAAAGTTAGTTAATCGCTCCCCACCTTTTTCAGTAACCACAAATGGCTCTGAGATAGCTGCTCCAAAATCCTCTAGCCACATACCAGACTGAAAATGAAAGCACATCCCCGACTCTAAAACGGTATTGTCACCACTGCGTAAACTTGCTGTTCTCTCACCCCAATCTGGAGGGTAATTTAAACCTATAGAATACCCCACACGGCTCTCTTTTTGATATCCATTACGCTTCAAAATACCTTGCCAAATTTCCTCAACCTCACCGCATGTCATCCCAGGCTTTGCTGCTGCAAGAGCACTATCACCTCCCTCAATAATAACCTCAGCCAGTCGAATTATCTCTTCAGGTGGTATACCAATATGAGCCGTTCGCGTTAGTGGTACATTATAGTGCCGACGTGCTGCACCTAGCTCCATAACAACCAGGCCATTATCTGGTATAGGGTTGTCCGTCCATGTAAGATGTGGCGTGCTTGTTCCTTCGCCAACCTGAATTAAAGGACACAGGCCTGTGTAATCACCAAAGTTACCATCTAACCCGCTAATCTGTGAATGGTATACATCAGCAATGATTTCGTATTGCTTGATACCAGGCTTGATATTGTTAATAGCTAGCTTCATAGTATTTGTAACATTTCGACCAGCTTCACGCATATAAACAAGTTCAGCATCAGATTTCACTATACGTGCCCAGTTTACAAGTTCAGCATTGTCTGAAATATGTGCATTAGGAAGGCCATTAACAAGGTGATGATGCGCACGTGCAGTATAGTAATGTGCATCTAGTTCAACGCCAATCCGCGCAGAACCCCAACCACGTGAAATAATCAGGTCACACAATTCATCAAAGGGGTGTTTTGTCACATGGTGAACCAATGCTTCAGAAAAACCAATGATATCTTCAGAACTTATATCAGTAGTAATCGCAGCCGACTTGGCATCCTGAGCACGACCAAACCATATCGGCATTGATTCATTCAAATGTAGGAGTACAGCCTGAGGAGTATAAAATGACCAGCCATCGAAACCTGTAAGCCAATTCATATTGGCTGGGTCTTGACAGATAAGAAGGTCAAAACCGGCTTTCTCCATGCGTAGTTTTACGTTTCTGACACGTTGATCGTATTCGGACTTTTGAAACGGCTTATTGTAATTCATAAAATTATCTCCATTTATTTTGTGTTGCAGGTCTATGTAGAATAAACGCCATAGATATTTGATCTACAAACACATTAACTGTCCGTAACCGGAAATTTTGCCATTAAAACCTGCAAAGCGTAATGACTGCCAAAACATCGCTTGAACGGCAGTAATAACAGGCTTACCAAGTTTCTGTTCTATTTTATCAATCACCTCAACGGCTCGGATAGCTGTGCAAGAAATAAACAAAGCATCGGCATCATCCCTGTCAGCCTCAAGAGCCGCATTAAAGATACTTTGTGGAGTCACCAACGCCATGGTTTCATTCTCCAGTATTTTAAAACTACTAAATGCAGAAATCGATTTACCATGATCTTCCAGATACCTCGCAATACCGGCGTTAACATCATCTACGTAGGGGGTCAACACTGCAATTCGTTGTACTCTGAAAAGATCAAGAGCTGCCAAAGATGAGGTAATCGGCGTCACAACCGCAATGCCAGGGCGGGCGGCTTGTATGAGTGAGCGTATTTTATCAAAACCCATCACGGCCGTTCCCGAGGTACAGCTATATGCCACTACGTCCAAACGCCCCTCAGGCACAATAAGAGAGGTCGCTTCAGTAATGAGTGGCTCCATCTCACGAAGAGATTCGGCTGTGCATTCTGGTGTATTACGTATCCTACTTGTATAAACAACGACATCATCACTGGGGCGCATATTCATAAAGTCGCGCTCGGTAACATAATCATTGGAAAGAGCGACCAAACCAATTCTGTATTGCCCCGGTCCCTGGTCAAGTTCGGTGCTTTTACTCAAAAGTTCAAAGCTCTTGGTGTCGTTCATTTATGAAATTCGAAAGTTATTAATAAAGTAAAATATTGTACATTACGGATTGCTTTCAAGCTGTTATGTTTACTAGCGTTTTAGACTTATTTAAGGTTGGAGTTGGTCCATCAAGCTCTCATACAATGGGACCCATGGTTGCAGCTAATGATTTTATGACGCATGTTAGAACATTTGTCGATTCAAATCCTAAGATTGATACCTATCATATTAGATGCACTTTAAAGGATTCTCTAGCATACACTGGTGTAGGCCATGCAACCGATAGAGCAGTAACACTTGGTCTTCATGGATACCTGCCACATACTATTATCAAAGAAAATATGGATGAGGTAATTGATCATACCTGGAACTCCAAAAGTATAGATATCAACAATAATCAAAAGGTAGCGTTCTTTTCAGAAGACGATATCATTTTTGACACCAGAAATTCAATGAAACAAAATCCTAACGGTTTGGTTTTTGAACTTCTAGACAAATCAGACAAGATACTCATTTCTCATACCTATTTCTCTATAGGTGGGGGCTTTATATCAACTCTTGCTGAAATAGATAATATTGAAGCTCCAATTGCTACAGAACCAAGTGCAGCTTATCCATATCCATTCGATAACTCAGATCAAATGCTAGAAATGTCTAAAAAGAATAATAAAACAATCTGGGAAATGAAGCTTGCAAATGAGCTAGAAAATCTTCCTGAGGAGATGCTCATCAATAAACTAGATGAGATATGGAATGCAATGAAAAGCTGTGTTGAAAATGGTCTCACTACAGAGGGTATGCTGCCTGGTGGGTTAAACACAAAAAGGCGGGCAAAGAAGTTACATGAAAACCTACAAAATGACCTAGAAAATACAAGTACTAATGATTGGCTTTGTGCTTATGCAATGGCGGTTAATGAAGAAAATGCTGCAGGTCATATGGTAGTTACCGCGCCTACTAATGGTGCTGCAGGGGTTGTTCCAGCAACCTTATACTATTACTACAAACATAAATCAGCGACTCCAGAGCAAATCAATCAATTCCTTTTATCTGCATCTGCAGTAGGTGGGCTAATTAAACAAAACAGTTCTATATCTGGTGCAGAGGTTGGCTGTCAGGGCGAGGTTGGTTCGGCATCTTCCATGGCTGCTGCAGGTCTTTGCGCCATAAGAGGAGGCACAAGCGCCCAAATCGAAAATGCTGCAGAAATGGCTTTAGAGCACCATATAGGAATGACCTGTGATCCTGTCAAAGGACTCGTACAAGTGCCTTGCATTGAGAGAAATGGCTTCGGCGCTGTCAAAGCGTACACAGCAAGCTCACTTTCCTTAAGAGAGAGTGGTGAACATTTGATTTCTTTAGACCAGTGCATCGAAGCAATGAGAAGAACAGGGCTAGACATGTCACACAAATACAAAGAGACATCCCTTGGTGGTTTAGCTGTAAGCTTTATTGAGTGTTAAACTAATCTGTATCAACCATTCCCGCGCCTGCGCCAGAGGCTCTTGACTCAGCGTTAGATTTAACTAAACAGCGAGAAAAGTATTCATAAATACCTTCCCAGTTCTCTTTAACTTGGACACCATTTTCTAGAATTTTTTTCTTTTCATTTGGTAAGTTAAATTTAACAATATTTGAATCCTTAAGAGGTTCTTGATTAGATTCTAGTGAAGAAATAGTCATATCTGCGACACAGCTCGATTCGATTGGATTTGAAGATGAACTTATAATTTCCCAATTCTTATTATCAATAAAATTAACTTGGTATTGGCTTTTGTCTTGATCAACCCATACAACTTTCAGGCCGACATATTCACTTGCACCAATGGCAGAAACAACTAATAGTGGCGAATCGACATTCGTAATTCGTAATTCACTATCACTACCATTAACTTCAATCCAATCAACACAACTCACTGAGGCTTTTAATGCAGATAAAAGCTTATCTTCAGAACAGTAAAGGCGTGAATAAGTACTATTTTTTTCAAAATTGATTGCTAAACTGCTTTCACTATTATCTAAATTATTAAGTGCCTTTATACTGCATAGAGAAGGATCAAATCCATTCTGAGCGATCCAGATATTTGAACGAGCAAAGTCCTCAGCAATTCCTACTGGAGCATCAACACCAAAACCAGCTCTGGTAAAGAAAAACAGAATCTCATTTAAAGAAATTGTTAAATTGCTATTTGACATTTGCAATTAATACATTGATAAGACTGAGATCTACCAACAATTGGAAATGACCAACAGTCATGATTCGACTCACTTATTTGATCAGGCATTGGTGCACCCTGATACATTGAAATTCGTGTCCAAAGGTCAGACTTTGGATCAAACTTTGAAGCGCCAAAAAATGCCAACTTAAATCGCAACAAATCTAGTGGTCTCATAGACTCACTAAGCAAATTATCCTGAACTTCAGAATAAGGCCTTTGAGATGTATTCTGGATTCGTCGAATAATATGTCTAAATTCAGGATTCATCATAACGAACTCGTTGATAGGGGTATCATTTTTTGTCCCTGACAAAGCCTTGCTTAATTCGTATACATCCCTCCCAATAGCCAAAGGCATTTCTTTTTCTACGCCTTCATCTACGCCTTTAGAGCCAAATCTGGGCTCTAATTTATCTTCCGAATAATACCAAAAATGATGCTGTGATTCAGCTAATGAAAAATCAATCGTAGTTGCCCATTGATAAGCATCCTCAACAATATATTTCAATTGACCTAAGGACATATTAGCCTTAAATTTTGGAATTGAAGATGCTGACATTTCATCAGCAAGATCATCTACTAATAATCCATGAGGCTCGATAATTAAAGCAACAATCATTTCTTGACACTCTAGAGAAAAGTTATCTTCAACGTACTGGTATATTCCGTTCCATGGATAAGGCCTATAAATATTTGATTCATCTTCACACCAAATTATTAGTGATTGAATTTCATCGCCTAAACATGATATTCTTTCCGCCTGAATCTCATCTTCAACATTCCATTCATCCACGTGCTGACTTACTTGACGTAGCGAGTTTACAAACACTTCCAATGTTCCTTCAATCGCAGTTTCAATAGACCGCACTCTAGCTAAAGCTGACTCCTTTGCAAAAACCCAATTATTAATTAATGTGGGATGCTTAAGTAAAAAAGGAGCCATACCAAGACCTGTTGAATTTCCAACACCAATGAATCGACTTGTTTTTGGATCTAAACGGACCGCCTTATTGCCACCTCTCTCTTTGGCGAGTTCTTCTACTAAGTCAATTGTAAACCATCGAATTAAATAAACTGCCAGAAGTTCCATCTGAAAAGGGCCTTTGCATTCTTCTCTATCTGAAATTTTATCTCTATCCGCGCAACCAAACTTACCACTGCCATACACAGCTGTTGTTCTCATTAGATAACCTACAGAAGATAATAAATCTAGATCTGGCTGAATCCCTGCAGCCAAGGAGGCAATGACATTCTCAAAAACTCTTAGGCTTTTATTTGCCCTTGCTAAAACAAGTTCGCTTGGCCTATATCGTCCACCCTCTTGTTTGGGAGTATTTTCAGCTAAGTAGTCAATATCCTCTCTCGAAGGGACTCCATCAAACAAACTAAATGTTGCGTCCCAAACTTCTGCAATGACTCTGTCAGTTCTCATCTCAGGTGGAATTTCTTGAGTATAAGCAATCAACGAATACGTTCTAAGTGGAGTTGAGGCTGTATAAACACTAACACCATAGCCCTGCTTGTCGACCTCGAAAAGAGTTCTTTCAAAGTTCCAATTCTCTTTTGACATGCGCCTAATAAGGGTTCTCATGAAACTAAGACGAGTAGGGAATGAAGAGCCCATTCGATGCAATCGCATAACCTTATCTGGGGACCTCATAAAATCTAGATAGTTATCAGAAGCTTTAAAATCGTATGTCATAAAACTATATTACTGCTATTTGATAATGAAAAAAATGATTTAAATCAATTTATCTAACTTATTGAACCAAAGGAAGATTCAAAAAAGTTTAACCAATTCTTACCCATTACTAAATCTACATCATCATTAGAGAACCCTACACTCATCAGTCCTGTTGCAATATTTACAAAGTCGCGGTTACCCCGAAACCATTCAGGTTGATCGGGAAAGCCAGCAAAGCTAGCTGAACCTTCACCATAGTCACGTTCATTTGTC